>Ga0315294_10001126_pt1 | contig 28747 bp, 17 predicted proteins | sample YL17G13_40_MG_FD_203626 | JGI IMG/M metagenome (GOLD analysis project Ga0315294, IMG submission 203626) | Sediment microbial communities from Yellowstone Lake, YNP, Wyoming, USA - YL17G13_40 | ecosystem: Environmental > Aquatic > Freshwater > Lake > Sediment | place: USA: Wyoming | collected... | reverse complement strand
AGGAAATCTATGATGCGGAGACGACGGGCATGAATCCGAGCTTCCCCGGTATCGATAAGGTCAACCACATACTGTTTGTGCCCGATCCGATCGGGCACGTGGACATCTTCAAAATCGTGAATTAGGCTCCCGTTGCCGAAAGCTTCCTAATCGAACAAACTGGGTTGGAGTGCTCGCGACGCCTCCGCCAACAGGTTGGGTCTCAGGGCCTCGTAGTCAGCTTGTTTGACCTTCATGTAGCGCCAGTCCTGCCCTGTGAGCTCAGTAGCATTTCTGCACCAATTGGCTGCGGCCTCGTCTTTGCGGGGGACATCAGTGGTCTCGAGTCCCTTGGTTTCGATTAGCCAATGGCAGCCGTCGGTCCCGAGCGCCACGAAATCGGGGTAGTAGTAACGCAGGTTCAAGATGGTGTCGGTGTACTCGATAGAGAATCCCAGACTCAAAGGGATCTTGGCGAAGGATTTCACGTCCGGCGCGTCGCGAAGAAACCTGGCGAATTCCTTCTCGAACTCGTTATCGCAGGCAACAAGATTGAAAATCGTCTTCCCCGATTCAAGCGTGGGTCTGCTCCACGGGAAGGGCTCAGTGGCCGATAGCATCAACGCAGGTGTCTCGAGAATGGGATGCTGTTCGTCGATGGCAACCTTGCGTAGCGCCTTTGTGAAGAGGTCGATGGTGACATACGCCACAACCTTGTTGACCAGTGCATGGATCACTTCGGTTTCAGTCAGATCGACTTGTTTCCCGAACGCCTTGAATTCCAGGAATTCCCGAACCTTTGGCACAATCGCCGCAAAATGGGACGGGAGTTTCACCTGCTCGGCGATTCGCTTCGCGTAATAGCCTATCACCTCCTGCGCTGTCTGTGGCTCCGGAAGAGCGTATTTGCGCTCCACTATCTTCTCCATGGTCAGAACGTCAAAGCCTTCGTATTTGAAAGTCTTCGCTTCCTCGTCGGATTCGCGCAAGGGCAGGGGCGGACAGGCAAAGGCCATGACATCAAGCGCAGCGATCTCCTGAGCTAAGCTCTTTTTTCTGACCAGGGAAGGCGTGAGAATCGGCATCCCGATGTCATGCTCTCCCTTTTCCTCGAGCATGGGCCAGATACTGACAATCTGCAGTCTGTCTTCACCGACCAGAAAAGTGTCGAGCTCAATCTCCTCCAGTTTCTCAAGGTCTTCCACGAAACCGATGAAAGCCTTGTTGCCTATGATATCCACTCTCTCTTTGTACCCGTGGCCGATATCTGCCGGGCGGAACATCAGCCGCAGACCTCGGCCAATGGTTTGCTCAGGAAGAATCTGCGCTTTGCTGGTGTACGGGCGAAGCCCCACGACAACCGTTACGTTTTTGACATCCCATCCTTCCCTAAGCATAAGCACGCTGACGATGGCATTGACGGGATTGTCTTCTCTGTCCACCTCCCTTGCTATCCTTCGCGCTTCGTCTTCTGCGTCCTTTGTGATCTCACCGAATCTGTCCGTATGGATAACGTGGGTTTTTTTGTCGCCGAAATCCTCTGGATACTTGGTCTGAAGCCAGTCCGCGACATCATCCGCTTCCTTTGTTGAGTTCATCATGATGAAAAGCACCGGCTTCCGCTTGAGAGGCGTGAGTAGCTCCTTGTACTCCCGCCAGCGTTCGACACCGGCAGCCAGGAAACCTCTGTACTTGACGCTGGCCAGGTCCGATTTCGCCTCCTCGACATTCGCGATGCCCTTGATGGGTCGTTTGACGATGCCGTGCTGGATTGCCTGCTTCAATGGGTAATCGTAAATCGTCCACGGGAACAGAGAACCCTTCTGAAATCGCGGCGTAGCGGTGAAATCAAGCTGAGCCGTAATCGGCGTCCGCTCATGAAGTCCACGGATTACCTTGCTCCATTCGCTCTTCTCATCATGGGTGTGATGCGCCTCGTCATTGATGACCATCAGGTATCCCGCCCTGAGACCGATGCAGTCGGTTACCCTTCTCATGTCCAACTTGCCGATCGAAGGCTTATCTCCGAGAACACCGCTCATGGCCTCAGGTTCAGTCTCCTTGCTTCTGTCCTTCTTTTCATACAACTGTTGGATATTAGTCAGCACCAAAAGACCTTCGTAATGGATGTCAGGCATGTCGTTCCGGAGAATGCACCTCAGATCCCAGAAGACCTGCATCTCCTTTGGAATAACAGGGTCAAATCTGAAGATTCTCTCGGATTCGAAGTCGAGTCTGAGTCGTTCGTAGACGATGACATTCGGGGCAATGATCAGGAAGGTCTTTGCATAGTCGGGTCCTTCATCCCTGACGGCATTCAGATACTGCCACGCCACCGCGAGCGCCATCACCTTTGTCTTTCCGCTCCCCGTTGCCATCTTGATGCAGTAGCGCGCATAATCGTCGTATTGGGGCAGTCGCACATTCACTCGCTCCGGCACATACCGCTCCAGTAGGTCCTTGCGATTCCGAACCTTCTCGTACTCCCACACGAAAACCAGGGTCTCCATGGCTTCTCGCTGGGCCTCGTAGTACGCGAATTGCTTATGATCGGGTGTCCGGTGGTCGGTGTTGAACCAGTAATTGAACAACGCTCTTGTGGTTTCGGTTATGCCTTTGTACCCGCCTGCCCGCCATGCTTTAACGGCTTCTCTTAAGGCGGGCACGCACGGCGCTGTCCTCAGTTTGGCGGTGACGTCAAACAGGTCGCTTGTCCCGCTTTCTTCGACCTTACGCCTTCTCGGCATCACTGCACCTCCACACTGATCGCCTTTGTCGTGTCGTTCCCCAGAATGTCGATCACTTTGACCACAACCGTATATTTCCCCGCTTCTTCATATTTGTGAGTGATCTGTAACTGAAGATTCGGGTCCTGACGGCTTCGATAGCTCTGCCACTGGTTATGAAACGCGTCGCCCCTGTAATCCCAGTCAACCGCCCAGTAATCGACCCACTGCTCCCAGTGCGTGATCGCCTTCTGCACATCCTCCGGCACGTCGTCGGGCGGAATCACAAAGTCGGTCAGTTTCATGGTGATCGTGCGCTGTTTCAGCCGGTGCTCGACCGACAACGCGGCAAGCTCAAAGAATTTCACATCGCCCTGCTCCACAGCCCGCTTGTCCAGAACTTCACGCGGAATCTGCTTCAGCTTCACGTCCACATTCGCCTCGGCGCCCATCTGACGTGCAGTCTCGTTCACCTCGAATGCGAAATCCCAGCCCAGAATATCCACAGCGGACTTCTGGGGCGATTCCTTGCCCTTCCCCGCGGCGCGCCATATCTCCGAGCATACCGCCTTCACATCCTCCAGCGTCACCGGCGCGTCCACCGCCCCGACATGCACCATCCGGCCCGCTTTGATCCCATGAAGCCATGTGTGCCCCTTCACCGGTCTCGCTTGATAAAGCTCAAGTATGAAATGCCGGTATTTCTCCTCTTTGTCTGCCCTCGCGCTCGGGTCTTCAAACTCAGCCACCTGCCACGCCTGACGCTCGTACTTCCCAAGGTTCTGCACTTCGAACGGTCGCACATTCGGAATGCCCAGGAGCCGCTTGCGCGTCGTGTGAATGGCGAAACGCCCGAGATCGCACGCGATCCAGCGTCGTCCGAGCTTCTCGGCGACGGCGGGAGTTGTCCCGGAGCCGCAGAAGCAATCGAGGACCAGGTCGCCTTCACTGGAAGCCAGGTCAATAACACGCTCAAGGAGTTTCTCCGGTTTTTGCGTTGGATAGCCTACCCCTTCTCGAGAAGTGCCCATCAGAGGCCGAATGTCTAACCACAAATCCTGTAAGGGAACTCCAGGCATTTCGTCAAGATACCGTTTCTGTAATGGGACATTCCCCGGCTTTGTCTGCACTATTCTTCCCGCCTTGTACATCTCTTCCATCTTTGCCTTTGAGAAACGCCAATAACGAGTAACACCAAGAAATTCATATCTCGGATTGCCCTTCTTCGCCGCTGCCCCTCCTGGGGCTGTAATGTCCCCCAGACTGTATCTTCTACCCGTTTCCTGCTCTACGTGATTGTAGAAATTGTTGACAGTCTCCTGATCGTATTCAGTGTAAAGCTGATGCCAGCAATAGTCTTCCCCCTTCGAGTAGATCAATACTGTGTCATGGATTCTACCCAGATGCTCAGCGCCCTGGGTGGCATCGCTGTGAGCTGACTGACGCTTCCAAATCATTTCATTCACAAACCGGGTCCTTCCCATAATCTCATCAAGCAGGAGTCTCCCGATATGACTTGTTTGCCAGCCAAGATGAAGGAAAATCAAACCTTCCTCGCCTAGTAGCTCATTCAGGAACATCAAGGTCTCGTAAAGCCATATATGATAGGCTCGCCAGGTATCGCGGTAAGCCTTTTGCTCCAATAATGATGGGGCTTTCTCGAATTTGTCACCTGTCTCAGGAATCTGGGCTATATACGAGAAATCCGCTCCCGTGTCGAACGGGGGGTCGATGTAGATCAGGTCCACCTTGCCGGCGAACTCGGGGAGGAGGCTCGGCAGGACATATTTCTTATCACCCCAGATAAGGCGGTTTCGCCATTCCCTTTCGTGGCCGGAACGGAAGAGCTCCAGGTTCCGGCTCCGGTCGGCAGCGGACTCGTTCACCGTCTCGACCGTCTGAAACGGCAGCGCGATCCTCACGGGCGCGGCTTTCTTCCCGTCGACATACTTTCCTTCCCAGGTCAACTCCACCATCGTCGATGCCTCCTATAGATAGATGGGCACATTATAGCAGAGATGAATGATTTTGCCGTTTCCTACAGCAGCCTCCTTTGTATCCAGCTTGCAAGGGCGGCGACTGTCCCCCGAATTTCCTAATGATTCAGGCTTATGTCGATCTCGCCGATTTCGGACTCGACGGCATCGACCACTTCTCCCGACCACACAAGCTCCCCGCACTTGATGACATCGTGATACAGCACCCTGTCGTCGACAAGCCTCGTGACATACTTCCGGATGACATCGTACGCCGCCTTCGACCCCTTCCCGGGTTTCCGGGGAGCGCGGAAGTCGAAAGCCTGCGCAGCCGACATCATCTCGATGCCGATGACAACGGCCACATTCTTGAGCACCTCGTTGAACTTGCGGATCGCAATCGGACCCATGCTGACGTGATCCTCCTGGTCGGCTGAAACGGAGATGGAGTCGCAGCTTGCCGGGTGGCAGAAGACCTTGTTCTCGCTGACGAGGCTGGCGGCGGTGTACTGAGCGACCATGAGGCCGGAATTCAGGCCGCGACCCTCGACGAGGAAGTCGGGCAGTCCGGACAGCACCGGGTTCAAAAGACGGTTCGTGTGCCGCTCCGAGAGATCGGCCAGTTCGGCGACCGCGATTGTGAGGTAGTCGATCGCGAGGCCGATGCCCTGCCCGTGGAAATTGCCGCCGGCGATGTGCATTTTTTCGTCGGGGAAAAACAGAGGATTGTCGGCGGCGGAATTAAGCTCGCACTCGATCCAGTCCTTGGCGAAGTGCCAGATATCGATTGTGGGGCCCTGGACCTGCGGCGTGCATCGCATGGAGTACCCGTCCTGCACTTTCCCGGACTTGTCGGCCATGATCTCGCTGTCGGCGAAGACGGCATTGAGATAGTGGGCGACGGTCATCTGGCCCTTGTGCGGTCGGGCGGCGTGAAGCTTGGGATGGTAGGCTTTGAGCACTCCCTTGAGCGCGTCTATTGTCATCGCGGCTGCGACAATGGCGGCCTTGATAAGGCGCCGGGCGTCGGTAAGCTGTATGCAGGCCTCGCCCGTCATCATCTGGGAGCCGTTGATCAGACCCAGACCTTCCTTGTAGAAAAGCTCCAGGGGTTTCAGACCGGCCTTCTTCAGCGCCTCGGCGCCCGACATGCGCACGCCGTCCATCCAGGCCTCGCCCTCGCCCAGGCACACTTCCGCGAGCTGGGACAGTGGGCTCAGATCGCCGGACGTGCCGACGGAACCCTTCTCGTTGACGACAGGGACCACCCTGCGATTGAACATCTCGGCGTAGAAATCGGCGGTGCTCTCGCGCACGCCGGTATGGCCGTTCGCGATCACATTGGCCCTGGCGACCATGGCGGCGCGGACCCGGTCGGGGGCGAACAGGCCGCCGCAACCCGCTGCGTGTGAGTATATGATCCGTTTCTGCAGCTCGCCTCCCATCGCGGGATCGATGCGTATGCGCGCGAACTCGCCGATGCCGGTGGTGACTCCGTAGATGGCCTCCCCGCTGTCGACAAGCTCCCTCACCACGGCCTCGCACTTCCTGATCTTCTCTCTCGCCTCTTTCGAGTACGAAATCCTGCCGCCTTCTTTTGCGATGCCGGCAACTTGGTCGATAGTAAGGCTTACGCCGTCAAGGATGACATCCATGTGTCTCACTCCCGTGAAAATGTGCTCCTGAGAAACCCGCGTATTCTACCAGCTTGGGTAGCAAGGGACAACAGGCCGGGTCCGCCGCTTTTCTAAGCGGCATCTTATTGACTAATCAGAGCCGACTGGAAAGTCGGCGCACCCGGTAAGAATGCTCTGTCCGGGTCCGCCGCCTTTCCAGGCGGCATCTTATTGACTAATCAGAGCCGACTGGAAAGTCGGCGCACCCGGGAATTGATTCAAGGGTGATCCGATCCAGTTCGCCGTCGGCACTCCTTCACTTCTCCTGTTCAACTGCGATGACGGTCGGCTCGATTGCGATGTCGGCGTTCACGCTGTGAGCCATGAAGCACATTTTATGGGCTCTCTGAATGTAAGCGCGCGCCGTCTCGACATCGCTCTCATTTTTTACCGCAACTCTGGGTCGGATAGTCATCTTCGTGAATCTGATCGTGACGCCGTCATTTTCGAGAAGTCCTTCTGTTTCCGACTCATATGAGACGAACTCGAAGTTCTTGCGCAGGCAGTAGCCGACAAAGGAGGCCAGCAGGCAGGAGTTGATGGAGGCAAGAAGAAGCTCCCCGGGAGGCCATCGCCCCGGCGGTCCCCCGGAAGAGACAGGCGAACCTCCGTCAATCGCACTCGTTCCCTCGGAGGTGATCTGCCAGGTGCGATCACCGGTCCATGCTGCGAAAACCCTGTAAGTGTGAGGCTTGAAGATTTTTTCCTTATCGGGTTTGTCGTTCATAGGGCATCGTGCTTCGTATGTCATAAAAAAACCCCGGACAGAGCCGGGGACTATTTCCGTGCTGCCGAGAGAGCAACTCCGCCTGGGCGTCCTGTTATTCCCGGACCACGACAGTGATGTAATTCGAGACAACGCCCATGTATTCGCAGCTCACGACGGTGGTGCCGACGGGGCCGGTCGCCCGGAAGAGACCGTACAGCGAGCCCCATGCGTACGCATTGTCGGCATCGATGATAAAGCCCGGCTTGTCGTCGGAGACGCGCCAGTCGACCAGGTTGGTGACAACCTGAGTGGTGCCGTTCGAGTAGTAGGCAGTGGCCTCAAACTGCGCGGTCTGGCCGATCGGAACGGAGGCCCAGGTCGGCTCGACCTGCAGGGCCGACAAAATAACCGGCTGAGGTCCGCCGGTTCCGGGGATCGCGGGGCCTTCCACTATGATATCGATCGCCTGGCTCGTAACGCCCTTGTAGGAGCATGTTATCGAGGCCGTGCCCCCACCCACGGCGTGCAGGATGCCCTTGGCAAGTATCTCGATCACGTCCGTGTCGCTCGACATCCAGTCGGCATAGGCGGTGATCCTGTAGGTCGCAGTGCCGGAGTAGATTCCCGTGGCGCCGACCGCGAAAACCTGACCGGGTCTCAGGGAGCCCGGATTGTTGAAGATGTTGATCTGCAACAGTGCCCCCTTGGGCTCCAGGCTCGGCGTGATGCTGCCTCTGCAGCCGAGACCGAACAGGACGGCGATGACGGCCAGCGGCAGTATGATACGGAACATGGATACGCGCATCTAGCGCACCTCCGAAGGAGTTCGACAGATAGAAACCAACCCGGCGGTCAGACCGTCCCGGTTGAATCGGCATAGTAGCATCAGCCGTTCGCAGGTGTCAAGGTTTGGGCTGAAATGCCGAGGATCAATATGCGGAAATCTGTCAGGACAGCCGGTAAGCGGGGTTGAGCTTCGGCCCCATCCCCGCTTTGATTTCAATCACCACTCACCGTCGGGAGCTTCGATCGCGATGTCCGCGATGTACCAATCGGTAGCCAATGGCAGCTTCCACCACGGCTGCTTGGGATTCGCCACCTCCATGATAAACAGATACGTCCATTCGCCGGGAAGCCAGCCGGGCACCAACTCGTACGCGTCCGTGTCGAAGCTGCCAAGACCGTAGTCGTCGGCGAGCCCGCTCGGATGAGGTTGGGCGTTCCCTCCGCAGCCGCCGACATAGAGCAAATCCCGATGAACTAGAATCCAATACTCGGATCCGATCGACCATGACTTGATGTGCCAATGGATATGCTTCGCCTTCACATCGTTGGGGGCGTCGGGATCGATCACGGAATCCTGGGTTACCCAGAATTCATAGGGGATCGGTGAATTGGCCTCCGGACCGAAATCGGTCGTGGGATCGGTCACGGGAATCTTCAGGGGCTCATCCCAGTGAGCGTAGATCGCGTATGATGCCAGGACAGGCCCTTCGGCAGGAGGGCGAATGATGTACGTGCGCGCAACAGTCTTGCCGACTTCAAACATGTGCCGGTTGGCGTTCGACCAGTAATGTCTGTATGCGTTGATCGTTGCGAGGTCCTCACCCGACGCGAACTTGCCCGGATAGTAATTTTGGATTGGATAAGCGCTATAAGGGAGATCGAAGTCAGAGTGCCAACGCTCGGTGTCAGGTGCCCAGATCTCCGTCCAGCCATCCGGATTCATCAGTTCGGCATCGCCTTTCTTCCAGGAAGACCACCTGTTGTGCCAGTCCCCCCACGGTTCCAGATTCGCGAGAGCTCTCAAGTCATTATCCGGAAAATACTGCGATGCCGGGAACATGATTATCCCCCTAACATCGAAACCCGTGTACACCGGATTATCGAACGGGTGCTTGATCGAGATATCGACTGATAGGTCTCCGTTAGCAAGAACATAAATGTTGCCCAGACTGAGACAATTCGTGCATGGAGATGTTTCCAGCAATTTCACAGCGTTGAGATGATAACCCCAGGAGACGCTCGCGGTTCGATCAGGTATCATGTCGGCGCGCGAGCCATCTCGAGCGATTTCGAGTCGGTAGAATCCCCATGGCTGAAATGAGCCCCATCTGTCGGCGCCTTGATCCACAACAGCTTCACCTGCGTCGCACAGGCTTGGCGACGTAGCCGCGGGATTCCGATTGGACGCGCAACCAACGATCAGTATCAGGCTGAGGGTCATGCATGTGATCGCTTGGATTCTCATGATCCTTGATCCTCCTTTCGCTAGTCAATGGTCCCTTCGGTCAGCTTGCACATGTACTCTTCGTCAACCCAGCCGAGGCCGAAAACGTCGTCGATTGGTTCGCCGTCGACCTCAGCATAGCTCGGGTCTCGCAGACATAGGGTCGTCCCTGTGAATGGGTTGTCCATCGTCCACCAGCCGTGATTCTCGTCTTCATCCAGCGTATACGACTGCTGTGACTCGAATACTACATGCTCGCCGTCCCAATCGACGCCGAAGCTGTAGCTTTGCGTCCTAACCTGCCACGGATTCTCGTACTCGTCGGACCAGTAGTAGCTCAGGCCGAACCAGTGCTCAGAGTCCGGTCCCGGGTTTGGGACCATCATCTGGTAGCATGCTACATCCGGGCAGTGCGTCCATCGACCCCCCTCTATACTCTCAATGGATTCGCTTTCGAAAGGAGTGGCTGTTATTGCCACCTGCGGGTCGACGTATTCATTGTCGACCTCATAGCACCCGACCCAAGTCATCACGGCTTGATGCACTGCGGAACATTCGGGCGTTATGTCGATCTGCGGAAGGAAGCAATTGCTGTTCTCCAACTGGGCTGTGATTTGCTGCGTCGCGCCGGAGTTAGGAGATCCGGGGATCGTGAAGCGATTGGAGAAAATCTGCCAGTCGTCGTCCGGATCGTCTTCAGCCCAAACTACCATTACGCTCGCGGTCGGATCATCCGGCGGCTCCGTCAGGCTGATAAGCCCCGCGTCGAGCCTCGGGCCCAGCTTCGGAGTGTCGGTCGTGCTTGAAACCTGATACGCGGTCTGCCACGTAGCATAATAGAATCCCGCATTCGGATGGCTGACGAGGTAGATGCCGTCGTTGCCCTGGCTCGTCTCGCGAAGAAACGCCGCGTACATATCGCCCGTCGGAGCGTGAACGCAGAGATCCACCTGCAATTCATCGTATATGCTCGTCGCGGAGCCGATTCTGGTGATGGGCGGAGCGAACGGCTGTTGCCAATGCACGCCATTAAGGGCATCCACCTGGTAGCATATGTACTTGTAATACAAATCCCAATGGTTGGTCTGCAACCCAAGGGTCAGCTGCGACCAGACGATCTCCACCTCGAGGAATCCCGGTTCCTCTTCCTCCTCATCGTCCCGCCAGTACGTCACTTCCACCGCCGGGTGCCGGGCGAACGGCTGAGCCAGCCCGGTGAGCGCTTGCGGCGCGGCAAACTCCATGTCCGGGAGAACCGGACCATTAAGATCCACCATCAATAAATGAATGTATGACGGCGATGCGGAGTTGTCGTGACGCACAAACGCGGTTACCAGCGGGGATACCTCAAGCCCTTCGTCCCAGACGGCGAGATCGCCTGCAGAAACTCCGTCCGGAACGCAATACGCCCACATGGTCGACGCCGAATCCATGCTGTAACCTTCGCCCCATTCAGTGCCGTTGGAGAAAGTCTGTGCCGACCTGCCAAATGCGCCCGTTGCATCCGAATCCACCGGACTTCTCTGCCCGTTACAACCTACCGCCATACTGAGAGTGAGAAACATAACCAGGAATGCGGTTAACGCATTCCCCCGCCCCGAATACGACAGAGGCTTGCGGAACATGATCTTACCCTCCGTTGTCCTATTCCCCTCCGGGACCTGAGCGGCACCACCTCAGCCCGGAGGGGCACATACTTAGCCTATAGCATGGTCGAGGCCATTGCGCAAGATACCAGTTGAAAATATTTCAATGGAGGAACGCGAAGTCAGTGCTCACTGACCGAAGCGTGGCAGCACAGCAGGAGGAATCGTCTTGGGTTACGGGACGACGACGACGCGGCGCTCTTTCATGTCCCGGTATTGTGCGGTTAAGAGAAGGCGCCCGAGAGGGGCGCCCGGAAGAACCCTGGCCAACAGGAATAAACGTACCCGTCCGATTCAACATTCCGACATCGGCGGGCTTCCCGACCGATGCCGCCAACCCGTCAGCTCGACGTCGCGTATTCGGGCGTCGGCGACGGAAGTTCAGTGTGAGAACACAGACAAATCGATCCCAAATAAGGCAGCCCGCCCGAAGGGCAGACTCTGCGAACAGGCTCCCGCCCTGGGTCAAGTCGGGCAAGGCAGGCAGTCAAGGGCGACCCGTGCAGCTTGTCTTCAGGTTGAGCATATTTACCGGGGCTGTCCTGGCAGACTACCCTATGCCAGATCGATGCGGGATCGCCGATCCGGACCGAGTCGGCTCTTGCGATGCTGACGACCGAAAAGACAAAAAATATCACAAAGACGCTTCCCGCGATGAATGCGCAGTGCATTTCCGTGTCGAGGTGTCTGTACAATCGTAACGCGACCTCCGTTCCCCACATGAGCCGCGGGCACAAAAAAAAAGGCTCCGCGGCAAGGATGGCGTAACGCGCCAAACCCCACGATGGGGGCGATATAGTCCGCTGGAGCCTCGATAATTCTATAACGTACTATCCTATATATACCACACTATTGGCCCGCCGTCAAGGGGGAATGTGGCACGTGCATCCTGCACGTGGTTCTTTCGGGTCGACACGCCGCACTAGTGCCGTTTGAGCACGCGCAGGTAGACGCGGAACGTCTCCTCCGCCGCGAGGTCCCAACTGAAATTGAGCGACCGGGCGAATCCCCTGCGCACAAACTCCGCGCGGTACGGGGGGTCCTCCAGCATCCTGAGCATCTGCTCGGAAAGCTCGGCGGGCTCGGGGGCTTCTAGGTACGATACCGCGTCGCTGCCGATCTCGTGGAATACCTCCAGGTCCGTCGCGATGACCGGGCACCCGATCGACATCGCCTCGATCAGCGGAAGTCCGAAGCCTTCCGCCGAGGAGATGAACAGGAATGCGGCCGCGACCGAATACAGCGTGGCCAGCTCCTTGTCGGGAACGTATCCCGGGAACAGCACCTGCTCCTCCAGACCCGAGGCCTTTACAAGCTGAGCCATTTTTCTCTGGTACGGGCCGGGCTTCCCGACGAGGAGCAGCTTCAGATGCGGGGACGCGTTCGATATGCGCGAGAAGGCCTCGATGACCGAAGCGATATTTTTCCTGGCTTCGAACGACCCCACCATGAGGAAAAACTCCATGGGTGCATGGTACTTGAAGCGGATTCTGTTTATCTCATGAGGGTCGGTTGTCCTCGTGAATACCGGATTGACCCCGTGATGTATAACGGTGATCTTGTCGGGATTTATCTGAAGAAGATTGACGAGATCGTTCTTGGTGGAGCGGGAGACGGCGATGATGTGGTCGGCGTGTCTGTATGAACCGGGAATCCATCGCGAAAAATACCAGCGACTTCCAGGGGGCATCAGCCTGGGCTGCTTGAGGACGATAAGGTCGTGGGCCGTGACAACCTTCGGAATGCGCGAAAGCCGGGGAACGGAGAAGCAGGGCGTGTGAATGACGTTGACCTCCTCCCTGGTCGCAGCCATGACCAGGTGATACTGTTCCCAGACGAGACGCTGCAGAGTGCGTTCGAAGGGCAGTCGATTCCTGGGCCACAGGAGGCGGAGATCGATTGTCTCGGGATGCCTCTCAAGAATGCGAACGAGATTTCTGGAATAGACGCCGAGCCCGGTTGGGTATTTGCCGGTCAGCGACTGAGCATCGAATCCGACGATGATGGGCTCCATGGGATCAGACACAGAATTCTACACCGGAGGGGGGTCCAAGGTAAAGGATAAACGGATGAGAGTATAGGTGGCGTAACCGAAAGGTTTTGAGTATCATACTGGCTTCTGCTGTCCGGCGTTCGCGGGTGTCATGCGAAAGGGCCGCAGCAAGGGCAAACAGGATCAATGACGAAACAACAGGCCAGAGACGATCATTTCGCCGAAATTCGGAAGCTTGCCGCGGGGGGCGCGCTTGCGATCGAGAGGATGCCCGGCATGGAGAGCTTCACGCTGGGCTTCTTTCTGCCCGTGGGTGCTGTGCACGAGAACGGGGGCAACAGCGGGATCAGCCATTTCATAGAGCATATGCTGTTCAAGGGATCGAGGAAGCGCAGCGCGAAGGCGATAGTCAAGGCGGTTGAGCGCGTAGGGGGCCTGATAAACGCGTCGACCGGTCGCGAGCTGACGTATTTCTACGTGCGGGTCGCGGCGCGGCGTCTGGAGCTCGCGCTGGATGTTCTCACGGACCTCGTGTTCAACCCGGCGCTGGACAAGGACGCCCTCGAGCGCGAGAAAGGCGTCGTCCTCGAAGAGATTAACATGAACGAGGATGAGCCGGGACAGGCGCTCTACGACAGGTTCCTGATGTCGATACACGGAAAAACATCCTACGGCAGGCCCATACTCGGAGCCCCCAAGAACATAGCCTCCTTCACTCGAAAGAAGCTTGAATCCTTTCATCGGTCTCAGTACCTGCCCTCGAGGCTCGTTGCGTCCATTGCCGGCGGGATTGACCCGGACCGGGTGCACAGCCTTCTCGAAAAGCGCCTGATCGGGATTCCGGGTCGGAAGGGGAGCGCGGTGAGCCAGACGAGGGCTCCGAGGTTCGAGGCGGCGGTCAGGGTGATATCGAAGGATGTCGAGCAGGCGGCGCTTGTCGTGGGATTCCCCTCCGCGAGCATCAAATCAAACGATCGATACGCATGCAGCCTTCTGGACGCGATTACCGCCGGGGGCATGATGAGCCGTCTCTTCCAGGAAATTCGCGAGAAACGCGGGCTCGTGTACTCGATTGACTCCACGCACCAGCCATACTCCAAGGGGGGCCTGTTCACTGTCGAGGCCGGGATGCGTGAGGAGAACCTGCTTGTTGTGCTGAAGCTGATCCTGAGGGAGCTGAGGCGTCTTGCGCAGGAGGGTCCGGGGGAAAGGGAGTTGGCGGACACAAAGCTCTACCTGCGCGGGCATTGGGCGCTCGGGCTGGAGTCGACATCTGCGCGCATGATCCGGAACGCGATGGCCACCCTGTTTTTCGACCGCTTGTTGAGACACGATGAGGTGGTGGAGAAGCTCCAGGCGGTGACGGTGGGAGACGTGGCGAAGGCTGCCGGTCGGGTTTTCGAGGAGGGCGGTCCGGCCGTGGGCGCCCTGTCGAGATTCGAGGACGGGCACAAGATCGGCGAGATAGAGGAGCAGATCGAAGAGCTCCGCAGGCGACAGGGAGATGCCAACAGCAAAAAAGGCAGGAGGAAGAACGTACGACCGTCCACAACAGGGAGGACGTGAACATTCCAGGTGATGGGGCGGTCTGAATACATTGATATCCCCCTCTGTAGTCCCGCCAAGGTGGGGACAGCGCATTCTGAATGCCTCGAAAACCCTTTTGGATTCCGATTATCGCGAGAGGGGAGCTAACGGGTTTTCCGGTCGCGCTGCTCAGGACTCTTTTTCACCGGTCTTCCGTACGTGTCGAACGGCGTGACCGAAACCTGCGATGAAAGGGTGCCGCGCCTGCCTTTGGGGGGCGGAGGCGCGAACAGGTCGGCTTTGGTGGTGAGGTCGCTGATCACTTTCATGCTTTCCTTTCTGTGTCGCTCGTAAAAAAGGATATAGATGAAAAGCCCGTGCGATATCACCGGCACAAAGCAGAAAAGAAGCAGCCACAGCCAGAAGTTGTCGAGGCGACGGCGCGCAATTTCGGCGAGGGCGAGGTTGACGCCCACGTACACAATAGCGAAATACACAAACCGGATCGCGTTACCGAAGGGATCCAAGTGGCACAGCCTTTCTATACCTACATCAACCAGGACTCACTGTGTCGCCGGAATGTTGCGGGGCGACTCCGAGCGCCTAGAGTATACCTTATCCGCTGAAGATTGTCTTGAACAGGAGGATCGCAATGTCGGCCAACAGAACCATAACAGTTGTTCTCTGCGTAGCTGTTCTTGTGCTCGCGGGATGTCCATCGCAGACGAAAATCGATTCAGGGAGCCCGAATGGAGGAGAAGCCGTTGACACTGCAGGGGGATCGACCGGAAGCCCGACAGCGTCGACCGTTCAGGATGAGAGCTTCGCGATCGGGAGCGAGCAGCGTGAGATGAACCCCGCCGTCAGCGAGGAGGAATTGTCTCAACTCGTCTCGGGCAACACCCAGTTTGCGTTCGAGCTGTACCGCTGGCTCATTCAGAGCAACGATAATCTGATAATTTCGCCTTACAGCATCTCTACCGCTCTTGCCATGACTTACGCGGGCGCGAGCGGTCAGACCAAAACCGACATGGCGAACGTCCTTCATTTCACGCTCCCCGACGATAAGCTCCATGCCGCGTTCAACAAGATCGACCTTACGCTCAACGCCCTCGGGAACAAGCCTGCAGGCGAAGAGGGGCAGCCGTTGAAACTGAGCGTCGCTAACTCTCTCTGGGTGCAGAAGGATATCCCGCTGAATCCCCCGTTTCTGGATGTCGTTACGCTGAACTATGGAGCCGGAGTGGGCCAGGTGGATTTCTGGGGTGATCCTGGAGGAGCCGCGAAAACGGTCAACGACTGGATCTCCGGCAAAACGGGGGGCAAAATCAAGGATGCGCTGGACCCGGGCTCTCTGAACCCGGGAGAGACGATGTTGCTTCTGGTCGATGCGATCTACTTCCTTGCCAACTGGGAATTGCAGTTCGACAAGGAAGCGACAACCGACGGCCCGTTTCATCTCCTGGCGGGCCGGGATGTAACGGTCCCGATGATGACGAAAACGGACCAGTTCAGGTACTTCAAGGGTGACGGTTTCGCAGCGGCCTCGCTCGGATACGTGGGAGGCGACACGTCGATGGTGATAATGCTGCCCGACGAGGGCGAATTCGAGGAGTTCGAGGGAAAGCTTGACGGGGCCCTTGTTTCGAACGTGCTCGGAAACCTCGAGATGAAGAGCGTTGACCTAACCATGCCGAAATTCAAATACGAGTCATCTCTCGTGCTTGCGAAGACACTGCGGCCGATGGGCATGGAGAGCGCATTTCAGGGCGGATTTGACAACATGTTCGTCGGGCCGCTTGGAGAATCCCCGTTCATCGATGAGGTGATCCACAAAGCATTTGTGGCGGTGGACGAGGCCGGTACAGAAGCGGCGGCCGTGACGATTGTCGAGATAAGGGTGCTGGCTGCGCCGTTCGAGCCTGAGCAGCCGATAGAATTCAGGGTGGATCGTCCGTTCGTGTTCTTGATCGTGGAGGAGAGCACGAAGAGCGTTCTGTTCATCGGACGAGTGCTGGACCCGTCCTGACGAACCGCGACGGGCCGGGGACAGGCACCCGGTTTTGCCGCTCGGACTGAATGCGAGATTGATGGGCCTTCTGCGGCAAAACCGTGTGCCAGTCCCCGGCAACGCGAAAGGGGACTGGCACACCGATTTTGTCTTCTTGTCCGTTTCACTTTCTCTGCAATGTCCCGGAAGACAAAATCGGGGTGCCTGTCCCCGAACCCGACAAAGGAGAAAATCATGTCGACACTCAGTAGACAGTACGTTCTTGTGTTGGCTGGAGCGATGGTCCTCATGGGAGGTCTTTCCTGTCCGTCCGTCCCACTCCCGCCGGCCCGTAACCAGGCGTCCGTCCCAGTCCCACCGGCCCGTAACACGGCGTTCGTCTACTCGAAGCAGGAGCGGAACCCGGACCCGTCCGTGACTCAGACGGAAACCGCCCAGCTCGTAGAAGGGAACACGAAATTCGGCTGCGAGCTTTATCAGCGGCTGATCGAACCGGAGCCGAACCTGGTTTTCTCGCCATACAGCATTTCGGTTGCGCTCGCGATGGCGTACGCGGGCGCGCAGGGTCAGACGAAAACCCAGATGGCGGACGTTTTCCATTTCACGCTGCCCGATGCCCAACTTCACGCAGCCATCAACAAGATAACCCTGCAGCTTGCAGGTCCCGAGGAGAGTCCGGAGGGTTTCTGGACGCCATATACCCTGAAAACGGCGAATTCCCTTTGGATGGACAAGAAATATACGATCAACCGTGACTTTCTCGACACGATAGGCGCGAACTACGGCGCGGGAGTGGGCATGGCGGATCTTGTGGGGAATCCGTCCGGGAGCGCAGGCATTATGAACGACTGGATCAGCGAGGCCACCAAGGGCAGGATAACAAACATGGTGGACCCGCAGATCCTGAAGGACCTGGTCCTTCTCATCGTCAACACGATCTACTTCAAGGCCCAATGGCAGGAGCAATTCGACAAGACCTCCACACAGGAAGAGCCGTTTCATCTGTTGTCGGGCACCGACGTGACCGTACCGATGATGAAGATTACGCATTCCTTCGGCTACAGCGAGGGAGAGGGCTGGCAGGCGGTGTCGCTTCCATACAAGGAGTGGGAGATCTCGATGACGGTAATTCTCCCGACGTCCGATAAATTCACTGCATTCGAAAGCAGTCTGGATGACGCGGTACTCAAGAGTATCCTTGACGGGATGGAGATGAGAACCGTAATTCTCTCGCTCCCGAAATTCGAATTTGACACGGACCTGAAGCTTGCCGAAACACTGAAAGCGATGGGCATGAAGAACGCATTCGAGGAGGGATTCGAGCCGATGCTTGTCAATCCGCCTGACAGTATTTTCATCAGCGACGTTCTTCACCGGGCGTTTGTTGCGGTCGACGAGGAAGGTACCGAGGCTGCTGCTGCGACGGTGGTTCCTATGGCGCCCGGGGCTGCTTTCCCGTCTGGGGAGGAAAAGCCCCCCGTGGAATTCAAAGCGGACCATCCGTTCATTTTCCTCATCATGGACCAAAGCACGAAGTCGGTGCTTTTCATGGGACGCGTGATGGATCCGACCGACATGGGAGGAATATGAGAGCGCTCTTTCTGGTGAATCCGCTGGCAGGGGGCCGAGGAAACCGCAGGGCTGTCGAGACCGCGCTCGCGCGATTCGACGCAGCCGGCTGGAACACCACCACGGTGAGAACCGTCACGCCCCAGCATGCGGGCGAGCTGATAGAAAGCGCGCACGGGGAGGGTTACGATCTTCTGATTGTCGCCGGGGGAGACGGGACCGTACATCGCGCAGTGCAGCACCTTCCGCTCGGGTCGTACGAGGAGCCCTCGAAGCTTCCGTTCGCGATTTTCCCGTTGGGAAGCGGGAACGATTTTTTTCGAGGGACCGGCGCACCGCGAGATCACGAAGGAGCCGCAGAGAATATCGTACGTGGTCGAGCGGTGCCGATCGACATCGGCGTTTGCGAGCCCATAAGTGAGTCCGGCGAGCCGAGAGCGGAGGGGTCGGTTCGGTTTATCAATACGGCGGGCGTCGGGATGGACTCGCAGACCCTCGCGACAAGGGAGAGGGCGCCGGCACGTCTGTCCGCAAGATACGAGCTTCTTTTCCTGATGACCCTGATGCGGTTGTATCCCCTCCGGGTGAGCATGAAGAGCGACGATTGGGACCTCGACGTGGATGCCTACTGGGTGCTTTGCTGCAATAGCGGCTATATCGGGTCCGGCATGCGCGTGGCTCCGGACGCGAAAATAAACGACGGGCTGTTTGACGTGCTGATCATCGAGAAAATGTCGAAATGGAAGTTCATCGCGAATCTGCCCAGGGTATTCAAGGCGACTCATCTGCAGATGGACGGCGTCGAGATCCGTCCCGCAAGGACCCTTACGCTGAAATGCGAGCCGAATCAGCGGGTTGCGACCGACGGGGACAGGGCGTGCGAGGGTCCGGTCAGGATAAAGATGCTCCCGGGTGCGGTGAGCTTGTGGACGAGCCGTCTTGGAGGGGAAAAGGTCGAGTGAGGCGCCATTTTGGGGGTATCTGCTCCTGCCGAAACGTCGGGCTTGTGAACCCCCTGAAACGAGCCCCGGCAGGGGGTGGTTTAGCGGACTTTATGATATGCAAAAAGCAGGTTTGGCGCGTTGCCGGGGCGGCTCCGCTATGATACCATTGTCCCCAGTCTCGATTCCGCAAACAGTTTATCGGTGAGATAAAATCACGTTTACCGACTGACTGGAAGGTGCATGAAATGAATCGGCTTCATCTCTTTTCGGCCGTACTGGTCGTGCTGTGCACAACTTTGCTGCTGGGATGCAGTGGCGGAACGTCGCCCGTATCTCCGGGTCAGGACCTGACCCAGGGTGCAGCCAATCCCCCGAATACTCAGACTCCCGAGGTCCAGAACACCGGGGAAGTTCCCGGCTTGACCGCTCAGGAAGCCCAGGAGCCGCAGTTCCGTAAGGATCGGATGCTGTTCGGCATCTGGGATATCTCCATCGATCCGGAAACCCGCGAGGCGACCATTGTGCCGAACAGGAGCCTGACGATGCACGTGGATGTCACCAAAATGGTGACTCCGCCCAACTGCACCACCTGTCTGGGCATCAAGGTCCTGAACGTGGACATCGTGACTCACATATTCTCGATCCAGGTGAGTCTGAAAAACCCGACGCCGAAGATAACCGGCTACGATGTCCGCGGGACGCTCCTGTTCCCCGAGGGCGATAATCGGGAACTGGTGAATGCAGACAGCTACACGAGGATATTCGCGGGCGATGTCAAGAGCCCGTTCAAGGCTTTTGCCAAGACCCAGCCCCAGCGGCAGTTCCTTCCCCAGGCCGTGCACTACGAGGAGTACGACATCCTGTTCCCGCCGCCCGCCAACCTGAATGTGAGCTATGTGGTCGACGCAAGCTGGCCCGGGAACCAGGAGGAGCCTTATCAGATCGACAATGTCTATATGGACGGTGGAATTAACGAGTGCAACAGCGCGGAAGGCTGGCTGTATGCGGATGTCTACGACTGGCAGGGCAACGTCAACGGCATGAAGCTGGACCTGACCGCCCTGGGCGGCGGCGTTGTCGACATGCAGCATGTCCTCAACAAGACCTATCGCTACTATCTCAATAACGGATGGGGAGTTGCCGCAGGCGAGTACCGTCTGTGGGTCAAGGCTACGAGCGAGTCCACGGACTACGCGCTGTACCAGCTGTACAAGCTGAATGTGGCGACATGCACGAACTGGCCTCCCCTATGGGATGACACGGTCGGTGTTGTTGAGCTGAAGAGCGTAACGGGCGGCCTGGATGTCATCTACGGCACCGCCACCGATACCGATGTGCCCGTGACCTTCAACATCTACTTCTCGGAGGACAAGCCCATCGAGTGGACCACCGCGGGATTCATCAACGATGTGGACGGTTCGCCGGCGCATCTGAGCGGTCTGTCGGACGCGAAGACATACTGGGTGGGCGTGCGCGCGATGGACGGGCTCAGTGCGGAGGAGAAAAACATCATCCAGATTTCCGGCGTGCCCTCGAATCCTCCCGTCTGGGACACCACCGTAGGCATCACCGGAGTGACCGCTCTCGATAAGTCGGTGGAGGTCAAGTACGGAACCGCTCACGACCCGCAGACCCCGGTCACCTACAACGTCTACTGGTCCGACACAACCCCGATAGATTTCGGGACCGCCGGCAAGATAAACGACGCCGGGTCTCCAACCATTGTGCCCGGACTGGAGAATTTCAAGACATACTATTTCGCCGTCAGGGCGGTCGATAACGTGGGTTCGGAGGACACGAACACCAATGAGCTCTCCTGCGTTCCGAACGGGGCTCCCGAGTGGGTCGACACCGTCGGCATCCAATCTACCAAGCCGGGAGACGGCACTGTGACTGTGACGTACGGCGTCGCGACCGACATAGACCTCCCGATCCATTACAACGTTTACTACTCGGAGACCACTCCGATTGATTTCGGAACCGCTAATGTCGAGATCGACAATGACGGGTCTCCGTACACTGTGACCGGCCTTACCAACGGCCTGACCTATCATTTCGCGGTTCGAGCGGAGGACTCGATCGGCACGGAGGAGACGAATACCGTCGAGCTTCCCGGCACACCGAATTCGGCCCCGACATGGGAGAACGACCTGGTCGGCGTGCAATCGCTTATCCCGTTCGATCATGAGGTGACTGTGTCCTACGGGCACGCGCTCGATCCGGACCAGCCGATCACCTATTACATCTTCTACTCGAAAACAACGCCGATCAATTTCGCGACGGCAAGCTACAAGTCGACGACTAATGAGAGCCCTTACGTGGTGACCGGTCTGGACAACTACGTGCCCTACTTCTTTGCGGTCCGCGCGGAGGACTCGCTTGGCATCAGGGAGCTCAACACGGTGGAGCTCTCAACGGTACCGAATCCTGCCCCGATCTGGGACACGACGGTCGGGATTACGTCGCTCGAGCCCGGCAACACGAAGCTGACGGCATACTATGGGACGGCGCACGATATCGACACCCCGGTGACCTACCGCGTGTATTATTCGCAGAACACCCCGATCAACTTCGCCACCGCGCCGTACATCACTGACGCAGGCGGAAGCCCGACCGAGATTCCGAGTCTTATCAACGGCAAGAAATACTATGCGGCGGTGCGCGCAGTCGACGTGTTCGGACATGCGGACCAGAACACGGTGACTCTATGGTCGATCCCGATGAGCCTGCCCGACGAAGTGTGGTCGATATTCACAGGCGGAGTGGTGCAGGGCAGTCCGGCTCTCGCCGACATGGATGGTGACGGCACCCTGGACGTAATAATCGGCGATCAGGCCAACAAGATGGTCGCCTACTCCGGTGTCGACGGCTCGGTGATCTGGACCTTCCCGACGAGCGGATGGGTCGATTCATCGGCCGCTCTGGCCAATATGGGTGGAGATTCCACCCTCGACGTCATCTTCGGGTGCCTCGACAAAAACGTCTACTGTGTGGACGGGGCGACGGGCCTCGAGCTGTGGCATGCCACAACGACCGGCGGCATCATTTCCTCCCCGACCCTGGCCAACATCAAGGGCGACTTCCATCTTGACGTGATTATCGGGTCGATGGACGGGAGCGTGTACGCGTTCGACGGCGTGGACGGGAGCTCGCTGTGGAGTTTCCCGACCGGAGCCGGTGTGTTTTCATCCCCGGGCGCAGCGGACCTCAACGATGACGATATCCCCGATTTCGTCGTGGGCAGTCGAGACGGTTACGTATACGCGATCGACGGAAATTCCGGTTTGGAGATATGGTCCTTCCCCATCAATGAGTGGGTCAACTCATCGCCCGCGTTGACGGACCTGAACGGGGACGATGTCCCGGATGCGGTTGTCGCAGGTCTGGACGGAGATGTGTACGCGCTGGACGGCACGGACGGCGGCGAGATTTGGTCGTTCCCGACCGGCTCATACGTCTGGACCAGCCCGGCCATCGGCTACATCAACGGCGACGATGTGCCGGACGTGGTTCTCGGAGCCGACAGCTCCAGTGTGTATGCGATCGATGGCGCTACCGGCGCGCAAATATGGGAGTTCCCGTCGAACGACAGAATCTGGTCCTCAGCCGCCCTCGTCGACCTCACCACTGACGGAATACCGGAGGCGGTTGTGGGCTCGGACGACGGCAACCTCTACGCGATCGACGGCGCGACCGGGGAGCTGGTCTTCTACTACGCGACCTCGGACTGGATCGACAGCTCGCCTGCAACCGGCGATGTGAATTTCGACGGCAAGGTGGACATCGTGTTCGGAGGGTATGACGGGTATGTGACGCTGGTGTCGGCGGATTACGCTCCGGTGGGAGTCATCCCGTGGCCGATGTTCCGGTGCGACCTCGAACACTCGGGGCTGTTCTGATTACACAAGACAGTTTACGACCTGCAGATTGAAAAGGGTCCGGTCAACCGGCCCCTTTTTTCTTTCCACTATGCAGCTCTTGACATTGGCCCGCCCATGTGGTATGCGGAAAGAGTAGGAAGTATTCGTCAAGAGCGATTATTAACATACGCCGAGGAGGGAGGAATCCTATGCGATCGATGGGATTTATGATCATCGCCCTGATGATGACGGCGGGGTGTGCCCATTTGAGGGAGGCGCCGGTTGCTCCGAGTATCGATTCAAGCCTGCCGGCTGTCCGTTCATCTGCAACGGACAGTCCTTTTCGCTTGTGGGGCGAATGGACATTCTACATCCCCGCAACCCATGACCGGGTGGATGTGGTGCCGCGAAGGCAGGCCCGCCTGCATCTGAACGCGCTTAAGTTCCTCGAGGATTACTGCAACGATTGTCTTCAGATCACCAAGATCAAGAATAACGGCGACGGCACAATCGATCTGACCGTCAAGCTGGCGCACCCCTTCAAGGGATTTCCGCAGTACACGGCGTTCGACGTGCGTGGAATAATCATGTTCAACGGCACTTTCGCGTGGAACCAGTATCCTGATGTATACGAGGAGCTGCCTGTACCCGATCCCTGCTTAATCTCGTGGCGGGAGATGGGTGATCCGGAGGTTCTCAATCCGGACGGTTACGAGTACAGATGGAGCCCGGTGTACGAATCGGGAAGCGACATGCCGATCTACAATTACTGGCCGGGCAAGTACTCAAAGGGTCTTCCTAACGCGGGACTGAATGCGTACCTCAACTTCTATTCGGTGCCGGAACGACATGTTTTCTTCACCGACAGTCAGGTGCAGCGGACGTACAAGATATGGCTTCCGCCGGGAGAGCCTGTGGTGGCGGGATACGCAGTCGAGGCGTGCTGGGAGCCGCCAACCGTCATGCCGGTGAAGAACCCCCTGACTGATTTTCCGCTGTCGGCGAACACATCAGAACCATATTTTTACGACGTGATAATTAATAACGGCGAGCCAGTCGTCGAGAATTCCGGTTGCTGCGGCTTCGAGGAGGGAGCCGAGTGCGACACGCTCAGGATTGTGGATAAGGAATGGGACGGTGATCACAACACGCACATAACATGGTGGGATCCGGAGTTCACCTACTGGGGAGGAACCGTAGGCATTGCTTGGTCGCCCTGCGGAGACGAGTACCCGGATTCGTATTGGACAAGTAGCCCTATGGCGGCGAGACCTGTCGGCAACCATAGGGCTATCGTCCGGTACTTCAGAGGCACGCTGCAGGGAGGTCACTTCGATCAAGTTTTCGATTTTGCCGATTACACGGTCGTGCCGGAATGAGGAGGGGAGGGAAGGGACAAATGCTTTGAAAGGAGTGAGGAGATCAAATGAGACACATCATCACAATCAATGCGCTGCTCGCAGGTCTGATGGCCTGCCTGATCGCCGGGTGCTCCGGGAGTTCGAGCCCGGCAATCCCCACAGACTCCAGTAGATCGGCCGAGTATTTCTGTTACTGCACTACCGCATTCGATGGGACGCCAGAGGAGCCTTTTAGAGACTTCGACCTGGCGACACTCATCGAGAAAGGGCAGACGCCAGCATCGTGCCGGCCCGCAATTCTAATGCACGGTGGTGCGAATCACAGTTTTACCATCGTCGTTAGCTTACACCAGACACCGTTTCAAGGAAAGATGCCGATGTACACGTGGTTTAAGGATGGGGGTGAGGCGGCGTGCCCACCGATCATGTTCGGCTTCCCCAGCGGCGGCACCGTGGACTACAAATTCCCGAAGGTAGACGCGTATTTTGAGCCTGCAGACGACACGATCCAGGTGGCCGTCAGCTTCATGTGGCGGCTCACGCAGGCTCCCTGGCCGCAGAATACCTGGAACATAGGCGTGATTTTCCTTCACTGGAGGACAATTCAGTTCGCACTGGACCCGATACCTCCCCCCTATCAAACTTTCGTGGTTCTCTACCCGACTCCCGTAACCGAGTGGGGGCATGATATCGCCTTCAATCACTATACGGGCGAGGCGTATCTCGTGTTCGCGCAGGACAGGCAGATACCATGTCCGTATCGTCTCAGGTACACGGTTCTCAGCGAGGATCCCGATCCGGACGTGTTCGCATGGACCGACACGGGCTTCTATTGGGCTGTTGCTCCCAATGTTATCGGTAACATGTGGCTGCCGAGCATCGATGTCGGTATGCTCAACATGCATGAACATTCGAGCTATCCGGATCAGGCATTGATCTACGTCGGGGTAGCTTTCACACTTGATCCTCCCGATCCTGCCCCTCCTGAACCTGCTACACCGTTCTGCGTTGCATACAACTACTGGGTTCCCGAACTGGACGGATACGGGGACCAGACCGCAAACACCGAGGTCATCGACAATCCGTACGTTGCGGACGGTCTCGACGCCGGTCTGCCGCGCCTTGACATCGCCCCAAACAACTCCGTTCCTCCTTACTTCGCGTTGGCTTTCGTACAGGAGGAGAATAATCCGGACACTACTTGGGAGTACTTCGTCTGGTTGTTCGACAGCCGGAATTGGGACTTGAGGAAGATGCCCAGTTATGACGGGGAAATCCGCCAGTTGACCTTGCCGTCGGTGGCCTGCCATTATATCGGCATTGGATCTCCTGAAGTAAGCGTCTCAGCCTACGAGAACGAAGCGATTGGAGTCCCGGTCGGAGACTACCGGCCGATAGCGTGGCGGTTCAATGTCGGACCAGAGATTTTCGATAACCCCCAGATGGTCCAGGGCCCCTATCAAGGGATCTATGGCCCGTGGCACTCGCTTGACGTTGCCTTCATGGACTGCGGCGTTGCGACCGGCATTGTGCTGACCGAGAACAACAGTTACTACTTCGGCTTCGCGGACTCGATCACCACCGACTGGAACCCGACGACAGTCTATGTCGCCTGGGGAAACACCACGCAATAGGGGAGCATGACCTGAACATCGGGTTCGTATTGAGAAGAACCATGCGCGGGACGCGCATGTTACTACTATCTCACTGCGTGAGGGGCGGCGAGTTCCTCGTCGTCGTAGTCTGCAGGGTTGACCTCATAAGCCTCGCGCGGCTCGGGCGACACTTCGGCCTGGTCCTCGGATTCGGCCACGAAATACCTGAAGTCGGCGCGTCCGGTACCCACCGGCACGAGCCGTCCGATGATCACGTTCTCCTTGAGGCCCGTTAAGTAGTCGACCCGTCCCTCTATTGCCGCGTTCGTCAGGACCTTCGTCGTCTCCTGGAAACTCGCAGCGGAGAGGAAGCTCTCGGAGAAAAGGCTTGCCTTGGAGATGCCGAGGAGCACATGCTCGGCCTTGGGCGGCCTCAATTTCTGCTTCTCGTAGTGCTTGACGAGGTCTTCGTAGGTATGGGTCTCTTTCAGATCGCCTTCGAGAAGGTCGCTGTCGCCCGCATCGGTCACCTTCACGAACTTGAGCATCTGTCGGACGATGACTTCGATGTGCTTGTCGTTTGTGTTGACGCCCTGGCCCTTGTAGATGGCCTGGACCTCATCGACAAGGAACTGCTCCGTGGCTCGGACGCCGGAAAGCAGGAGGATCTCGCGAGGATTGACGAGTCCGCGAGTGAGCGGCTCGCCGCGCTTGACGCGATCGCCGTCGGACACAATCAGCTTCTTGCCCGCGAAGGCGGACTCATCCATGGTGACTTCCTTGGACTTGGACCCGGCCCTGGGACGGATCGTGAGGAGGAAAGGTTCCTCATGCATGATGACCTTGCCCGAGATCGGAGCGATCACCGCTCCCTGTCTCTGGTAGCGGGCCTCGAAGAGCTCGAAGAGGAGCTCGACCTGCGGTAGACCCTGGGTGATGTCGTATTGGCCGAGTCCCGCGATGCCGCCGGTATGGAATGTGCGCATCGTAAGCTGGGTGCCGGGTTCGCCGATGGACTGGGCGGCGATTATGCCTATGGGCGCGCCGACCTCAACCAGCCGTCCCATGCCGAGATCGATGCCGTAGCACTTTCGGCAGACACCTTTACGGGAGGCGCAGGAGAGCACGCTTCGGACCTTGACGGTCTGGATGCCGAGGGCCTCGACTTTCTCCGCCGAGTCCTCATCGAAGAGGTGGCCCTTTGTGATTACGATCTCCCCGGTATCGGGATCGACCACGGTCTCAGCCGCGACACGTCCCCCTACTCGCTCCACAAGGGTCTGGTAAACCTTTCTGCCGTCCGTCGCCGCGCCGAGCTCGATGTAATCCTCGGTACCGCAGTCGTCCTCGACAATCATGACGTCCTGGGCCACATCCACGAGTCGCCTCGTGAGGTAGCCCGAGTCGGCTGTCCTGAGCGCCGTGTCCGCCAGACCCTTCCTGGCTCCGTGTGTGCTGATGAAGTACTCCAGAACCGAAAGCCCCTCGCGGAAGTTGGACTTGATCGGCAGCTCGATAATCCTTCCGGTCGGGTCGGCCATCAATCCGCGAAGCGCAGCGAGCTGCTTGATCTGGCTCACATTGCCGCGCGCGCCCGACGAGGCCATCATGTACACCGGATTGAACGCGCCGAAATTCTCCATCATCAATTCGGTAACGTGGCTTGTGACCTCGGTCCAGTGCTTTATGATGTTGATGTAGCGCTCTTCCTCGAGAACCTTCACCTTGCGATTCTTCGTATCCTCGTCCTTCTCGGACTTCATCACCTGCTGCACCTTCTTCTCGAAAGTCGACTGCAGCTTCTCAACAACCTTCTCGGCCTCCTCGATAAGCTCCCACTTCTGCTCGGGCACTTTTACATCTTCCATGGAGATGGTGATGCCCGCTATGGTGGAGTAGTGGAAGCCGATACGTTTGATCTCGTCCAGAACATCGACCGTCATCGCAACCCCGTAGCGCTTGTGCAGCATCCCGATCACATCGTTGACATCCTTCTTCATGATCGTGCGGTTGAGGAAAGGAAGCTCCTTCGGGAAGACCTCATTGAAAATGAGGCGCCCCAGAGTTGTAACCAGCACGCCGCCCTCGATCGGCATCACTTTCCTCGTGCCCGGATAGAGGACGGTCGAGTTCCTGACCCGAACGCGAACGAGCTCCTGCAGTCCCACTTCCCCGAGCTGCTGCGCGAGCTTGAGCTCGTCCCCGTCAGCGAGCAGTCTGAGGTCCGGAAGCTTGACGCTCTTGTCGCGTTCCAGAGACTGAACGTACTTGTTGAACTTCTGCTCGTCTTTCTCCGCGAGGATGGTCATGTAGTGGATGCCGAGGACCATGTCGTGGGAGGGTCCCACGACGGGTTTCCCATCGGCGGGCAGAAGAATGTTATTGGCGGACAGCATGAGGATGCGGGCTTCGGCCTGCGCCTCGAGTGAGAGAGGCAGATGAACCGCCATCTGGTCCCCGTCGAAGTCGGCGTTGAAGGCTGCGCACACAAGGGGATGAATCTGGATCGCCTTGCCGTCGATAAGGACGGGTTCGAAGGCCTGGATGCCGAGGCGGTGCAAAGTAGGCGCGCGGTTGAGCAGAACAGGGTGGCCCTTGATGACTTCATCGAGCACGTCCCACACCCTTGGATCCATCTGCTCGATCAGGGTCTTTGCGTTCTTGATCTGCGGCGCGTAGCCCTTGTCGACCAGTTTCTTGAGCACGAACGGCTTGAAGAACTCGAGCGCCATGATCTTCGGCAGGCCGCACTGATGCAGTCTGAGCTCCGGGCCGACAACAATGACGGAGCGCCCGGAGTAGTCGACGCGTTTGCCGAGCAGGTTCTGGCGGAATCGTCCCTGCTTGCCCTTGAGAAGGTCGGAGAGTGACTTGATGGGTCGATTGTTGGTGCCCGTGACCGCCTTGCCACGCCGACCGTTGTCGATCAGCGCGTCCACCGCTTC
>Ga0315294_10001125_pt1 | contig 28756 bp, 26 predicted proteins | sample YL17G13_40_MG_FD_203626 | JGI IMG/M metagenome (GOLD analysis project Ga0315294, IMG submission 203626) | Sediment microbial communities from Yellowstone Lake, YNP, Wyoming, USA - YL17G13_40 | ecosystem: Environmental > Aquatic > Freshwater > Lake > Sediment | place: USA: Wyoming | collected... | reverse complement strand
CCGACAGCCACGGACGCAAGTTCGGTATGCTCTTCGGCGTCAGCTTGTTCACGCTCGGCACGGCGTTGGTCGTCTTCTGGCCGACCTTTTGGGTGCTCGCCGTGGCGCTCTCCCTGGCCACGCTTGGAAAATACATCTTCGACCCGGCGATGCAGGCCTACCTCAGCGACCGCATTTCTTACCAACGGCGCGGACTGGCCATTGCCTTGACCGAGTTCGGCTGGTCGCTGGCCTTCGTCCTCGGCGTACCGCTGATGGGTTTCCTGATCGCCCGCGCCGGCTGGATGGCGCCCTTCCCGCTCCTGGCCCTGCTCGGCGCGCTAATGTTCATCGGGATCATCATCATGCTGCCTGCGGAAGGCAAACTGCACGCGGACAGGGCGCCTCTCTTGGCGAACTTCCGCTCGGTGCTGACCTACCTCCCTGCGCTGGCGGGCCTGGCGGTCGGACTTTTCGCCAGCACCGCCAACGAGGTAGTCAATCTCATCTTCGGCGTCTGGCTGGAGGATTCATTCGGCCTGAAGATTGCTGCCCTGGGCGCGGCCTCGGCGGTCATCGGACTTTCGGAATTGGGCGGCGAGGGGTTGGTGGCTGCCTTTGTGGATCGGCTCGGCAAGCCGCGTGCCATCGCCATCGGCCTGCTGACCAACAGTCTGGCCGCGCTGTCCCTGCCGTTCATCGGGCAGACGGTAGCCGGCGCGCTGACCGGGCTTTTCTTCTTTTACATCTCTTTTGAATTCACACTTGTCAGTATCATCCCGCTGATGACCGAGATCCTGCCCGGCGCGCGCGCCACGCTGATGTCCTTCAACGTCGCTGCCCTCTCGCTCGGCCGCGCCCTGGGTGCGCCGCTTGCGCCCCTGCTGTATGGCTTTGGCTTCCTGGCGGTCGCGGCGGGGGCGGTGGTGTTCAATGCAATAGCCTTGCTGGCCTTGCGGAAATTACAAAAAAGCCAGGCTGCGGTGTCCTCTTGACGGGCGTGCTTTTATGGTAGCCTACCCTAGCCTAGCTCGCCAGGGCAGGCTGGCTACCATTATGATTCTGGCAGTTAAATCTTGCGCCGCCCATAAGCCTTTTCACCTGCCAATGGTAGCCTGAGAGCGGGCTACCGCATACGGCGGCTGAACACATAGTTCGGCATAAATCCGTTCCGGCAACTCCCGCCGGGACAATCTTATTCCTGGGGTAAAATCAATCCAACACACTGGTTACTGACAACTGATCACTGATAACTGATTATTGGTCACTATGTTAATCCACTCCGCCACCCAACTACTCACAATGCAAGGCGGGCCGCAGCGCGGCCGCGACCTCGGCAAACTCGGTATCCTCGAGAACAGCGCTGTCCTCATCCGCGACGAGAAGATCGTTGTCGTAGGCTCGACTGCCGAATTGCGGGCCAGCTACCCCGACGAACCGGCTCTGGATGCCTCCGGGTGCGTGGTGATGCCCGGTCTCGTTGACCCGCACACCCACCTCATCTGGGGCGGCGACCGCGCCGCCGAGTTCGAGATGCGCCAGGAAGGTGCGAAATACCTCGATATCCTCGCCGCTGGAGGAGGCATTATTTCGACAGTCCGCGCCACGCGTACCGCCTCCATCGAGACGCTCATCGCCCAGACGCGCTCACGATTGCTGCGCATGTTCGCCTGTGGGACGACCACAGCCGAAGCCAAGACCGGCTACGGCCTGCAAACTGCAACTGAATTAAGGCTGCTCAAAGCCCTCCTGAGGCTCGACGACGAAGGTCCGCTGGACCTGGCCATCACCTTCCTCGGCGCGCACGCCATCGCGCCCGAATATAAGGATAACCCACAGGGTTACACCGACCTGATCTGCGAGACCATGCTGCCCATCGTCTGCCAGTGGTGGCAGACCCATGCCCCGCGCCTGTCCCTTCCGTTCGTGGATGTCTTCTGCGAGAACAAAGCCTTCGACCTGGCGCAGTCACGCCAAATCTTGAGCAAAGCGCGCGAGCTGGGCTTTCCGCTCAAGATCCACGCCGATGAGTTCGACAACCTGGGCGGCGCAAGCCTGGCAGTGGAATTGGGCGCGGCCTCGGCAGATCATTTGGTAAAAACCTCCGACGCGGACATCCAGGCGCTGGGAAAGAGCGATACCGTAGCCGTCTCCTTGCCCTGCACGCCTTTCGGCCTGGCCGAACACGATTACACACCTGCCCAGAAGATCCTCGATGCGGGTTGCATCCTGGCGCTGGCGACCGACTGCAACCCCGGCACGGCCTGGTGCGAGACGATGCAATTCGCCATCGTGCTCGCCTGCCGCTACATGGGGTTGACCCCGGCACAGGCCATTGCCGCCTCTACCATCAATTCTGCCCAGGCTATCCGCCGGGCGGACACGATTGGCTCGCTCGAGCCGGGTAAACAGGCCGACTTGCTGGTGCTCTCCGTGCCGGATTACCGCCACCTCGGCTATCGCTTCGGCACGAACCTGGTCAAGCAGGTCGTCAAGCGCGGCCGCGTCTACTCGGTGGATGTGGGCTACTACCGCACCGCATAATTTTCACCGCGAAGACGCGAAGGTCGCGAAGAATATAAAATTTACGAAGGAGGGAAGAATGACGGATATTGAGGCCGTTGCAAAGGATGTAGTGGATGCCGCCATCAAAGTTCATAAAGCGCTGGGACCAGGGTTGCTCGGTTCCGCATATCAGCAATGCCATGCCTACGAACTGCGCCAGCGCGGCAGGAAAGTCTTGACGGAGGTGACATTGCCCCTCGTTTACGAGGGCCAAAAAATAGACGTGGGCTATCGCATTGACACCCTCGTGGACGATCTCGTCATCGTCGAAAACAAAACGGTTGAAAGTCTGCTGCCCATCCATCAGGCGCAATTGCTGACTTACCTGAAACTGAGCGGCTGTAAAATCGGCTTTCTCTTGAACTGGAATGTCAGGTTGATGAAGGATGGTATCCGCCGAGTCGTCTACAACCTCTCCGGCCCAACCCCCTATCCGGTGAGAAAGAAATAAGCCTTTCTTCGCGTTCATAAATACCCCTTCGCGCCCTTCGCTTCTTCGCGGTAAAACTAAGCTGGAGTTCCATGCCAACAATCGATCAAGCCCGCCAATGGTACCAAACTGCCGATGCCGTCCACGACTTCGACCACGTGCTGCGCGTCTACCGTATGGCTGAACGCCTTGCCCTGGCCGAAGGCGCGGACCTGGAGATCGTCCGCACCGCAGCCTTGCTGCACGATGCCGAGGGCACCATGCCCGGTGCAGACTCGCGCACCGATCACCATCACGCTTCAGCCGGGTTCGCGGCCGAAGTTTTGCGCACCGAGGGCTGGGGTCCGGAACGCATCGCCGCTGTCCAGCATTGCATCCGCGCCCATCGTTACCGTGACACCTCCGAGCCGCCGCAGTCCATCGAGGCGAAAATCCTGTTCGATGCCGATAAACTGGACGTTCTCGGCGCGATCGGCGTGGCGCGCGTCATAGCCTACGCTACGCTGGCTTGTCAGCCCTGGTACGCTGAACCATCCGAGCAGTTCATCCAGACCGGCAGGGAACTACCCGGCGAGCCGCACAGCTCGTACCACGAGCACCTGTTCAAGCTGCGCAAGGTGCGCGAACGCATGTTCACGCCCACGGCGCGGGCGATTGCCGAAGAACGACTGCGCTACCTGGATGAATTCTTCGAGCGGTTGATAGCCGAATGGGAAGGGGAAAGGTAGTCAGAGAGACGATAATCTTGCCTGCTTTTTTTAAAGCAGACTATAATAATCCTCATCTACCAGATCCTCGATGTATTCAAACGTATGCGCAACTGACATGCTACCTACACTATCGGAAGTAGAAGAGATCGCCCGCCGCGCGGGTGAGATATTGCGCGCTGGTTTCGAGCGCGAGCACAAGGTGGAATACAAAGGCGCGATTGACCTGGTAACGGAAGTTGACCACCAATCCGAGGCATTCCTGCTGGCTGAAATCCAGCGTCGTTTCCCTGGCAGCAGTATCCTGTCCGAGGAAGCGGGCAGCCTGGCGGGGGATGAAGAACACCTCTGGTACGTGGACCCATTGGACGGCACCGTCAATTACGCGCATGGCGTGCCCATCTTTTGCGTCTCCATCGGCTATGCCTGCCGGGGTGTGACGACCTTGGGCGTGGTCTATGACCCGCTGCGTGACGAGGCCTTCACCGCCGCGCGCGGGCGCGGCGCCTGGCTGAACGGACGACTCATCCATGTCTCGGATGCCTGCGAGCTGAAAGATAGCCTGCTGGTGACCGGTTTCCCATATGACACGTGGAATTCGCCGCGCAATAACCTGGAATATTTTGGCCGCTTCGCCAGATTGACCCAGGGCGTGCGCCGCCTCGGTTCAGCCGCCCTCGACTTGTGCTACGTCGCCGCGGGCCGCCTGGACGGATTTTGGGAGATCAGCATCCACGCGTGGGACATCGCCGCGGCCGGTCTCATCGCCGAGGAAGCCGGCGCGCGCGTCACCGATATTGACGGCAAGCCGGATTACATCTCCCCACCGCAGTCTATTCTCGCTGCGCCAGCCGAGCTGCATTCGAAGATGCTGGCCGTGATACGAGGATAGCGGCTTCCAGAGGATGCGGAATTCGCGTTGAAAGAGCTTGCCTATAGTAACCTCGTACTCTCTCCCCCAAGGATTCCCCATGCCCCCTCTCATCATCACCGCCACGCCCAACATCTCCTGGCTGCACCCGCAGGTGGACTACCCGCGCACGCCGCAAGCCATCGCCGAAGAAGCCCGGCTTTGCTGCGAGAACGGCGCGGCCATCCTGCACACCCATGCCGAAGGCAGGTGGAAGGAGACCATCGACTCCGTGCGCGCTCGCTGCGACATCATCGTGCAGTGCGGCATGTCCAGCCTGCCCATCTCAGAGCGGATGGAGGTTTACGAGAATAAAGCGGATATGATCTCGGTCATCCTGAACCATCACGACGAGGCCTTCACCCAGACCGAGTGCAACGTTCTGCACCTGCGCCAGGAACTGGTAGAATACTGCCTCCTGTGCAGGAAGTATGGCGTCATCCCCGAATGGGAGGTCTGGCACGCCGGGTCGGTCTGGAACCTGGACTATCTTATCGGCAGGAAACTGCTCAAGCCCCCCTATGTGGCCACCCTGTTCTTCGGCTGGCCGGGCGGGACGTGGAGTCCGCCCACCGTTGAGGAGTATCTCTACCGCCGTAGACTCATGCCGGAGGGCTGCGTCTGCAACGTCAGCATTATGGTCGCTGACCGCGCGACCACCTTGGTCGCCGACCACGCGACCACCTTGGGCAAGCGGCAGCGCGACATCTTGACCGCCGCTATCATCAGCGGCGACCATGTGCGCGTCGGGACAGAGGATCATCCCTACGACCACAGCGGGAAGGTGGTGCCAACGCACGAGTTGGTCAAGGAAACCGCTGAGATGGCGCGCGCCCTCGGCCGTCCGCTGGCGACTGTCCAACAGGCGAGGAAGATGATCGGTTTATAAGCTTCCGGCGGGGCTTCTCCCTTCGGGAGTACTTCGCGAAGCCCCGCCGTGAGTGCGAGGAGGTATCATGAGTATGAAAGTCGCCATCATCACCGGCTCGGCGCGGGGAATCGGCGCGGCGTGCGTGCAAGTTTTTGCAAAACACGATTACGCCGTCATCGGGCTGGATATATTACCAGAGGGGCAAAAAGTCGCGGAGCAGGTCAGCGGGCATGGGGGCGAATGCGCTTTCTTCGTCTGCGATGTATCCGATGAGAAACAGGTGGCGGATTGCATCCACAAGGTTGGAGAAAAATACGGGCGAGTGGACGTGCTTGTCAACAACGCCGGGGTGGTGCTGGTCAAGCCCTTCGACCAGATCACCTGGGACGAGTTCAAGCGCACAGTTGACATCAACCTGGGCGGGCACTTCTTGCTGTGCAAGTACGTGCTGCCGTACATGAAAGCGCAGAAGAGCGGCGTGATCGTCAACATGGGATCGGTTTCGGGGCACGTCGGGCAGACCGACCACGTCATGTACGGGGCAACGAAGGGGGCGATCATCGCCATGACGCGCGCCCTGGCCTGGGAGCTGGCCCCGTACAACATCCGTGTCAACTCGATCAGCCCCGGCTCGGTGGATACGCCCATGCTGCGCGGCGACATCGAACTGGAGTCGAAGCGTACTGGCATTCCCTTCGAGCAGGTTAAGAAGGAGCGCGAGGCCGAGCAGGCCTTCCAGCGCTGGGCCGACCCGGCTGAAATTGCCGAGCCGGTCTACTTCCTGGCCAGCGAGGGCGCGTCTTTCGTAACCGGCGCGGACTGGCTGGTGGACTGCGGCTGGGTGGCAAAATAGGAGTTCAACGCATGACAAAAAAAGTACTCATCCTCAAAGGCAGCCCGCGCGAGAAGGGCAACAGCGCCACATTGGCGGAGCGGGTCGCGGCTGGCGCGCGCGAGGCCGGCGCGCAGGTCGAGAGCGTTTACCTGCACAGCCTAGACATACGTCCCTGCGACGCCTGCGACGAGTGCCAGGAGAAAGGCACTTGCATCATCGAGGACGATATGCAGCCGCTCTACTCGAAAATATCCGCAGCGGACGCCATCGTACTCGCCAGCCCGATCTACTGGTTCACCGTCAGCGCCCAGCTCAAGCTGTGCATAGACCGCTGGTACGCGTTCCAGGCGTCGCGCTGGAAGGAATTTCACGGCAAGCAGGTTGGGGTCATCCTGACCTACGGCGATACCGACCTATACACCTCCGGCGGGATCAATGCCATCCATACCTTCGAGACCATGTTTCGCTTCCTGCGCTGCGAGATCGTTGGGATGGTCTACGGCTCATTGATGGATGTGGGGGACGCGGACAAGCGCCCCGAACTGCTCGAACAGGCCTTCCAGCTCGGGCAGAAGCTGGGAAGCCAGGCATAGGGACAGGCATGGATATCCCCACGCTCTGCACCCCGCGCCTGCTCCTGCGTCCCTGGACACCGGAGGACGCCGACCGGCTGCTTGGCATCCTGCAAGAACCGGACATCCTGCGCTACTTCCCTCGCACTGAACCCTGGCCGAGCGAAGGTGTGGACCGCTATATTGCCCATCACCTGTCCCACTGGCAGGAACGCGGCTGCGGTCACTGGGCGGTCGTCACTCCCGCGGACGGGCAGGTGGTCGGATGGAACGGGCTGGAGTTCCTGCCCGAAACCGGCGAGACAGAAGTGGCTTACCTCTTGAGCCGGGAGGTCTGGGGGCACGGTTACGCCACCGAGGCAGCCCGGGCCGCGCTCCAGTTCGGCTTCACGAATTGCAGCCTCGATAAGATCATCGGCCTGACCCACCCAGAGAACGTCGCCTCCCGGCGCGTGCTCGAAAAATGCGGGATGGCATTGATTGACCGGCAGTTCTATTTTGGCATCGAGTTGTGCCGCTATTGGGTTGAACGGGAGGAGTTCTTCAGCCAGGCGAAGGGAGGCTGAATAGTTGCACGCATGAGGGGGAGAGAAAAAGACAAAATTGGTATTTTTCGATGAGATGGTATAATGTATATACATTTTACCGGAGACTCCAATGCCTCTACGCCTCGACACAACCAGCCCCATCCCCTTTTACTATCAAATCCGCGAACAACTACGCCAGCAGATCACGAGCGGCCAGCTCGAGCCTGGCGACGCGCTGCCCTCCGAAGCGCAACTCTGCACCGAGACGGGCGTCTCTCGCATGACCGCACGCCAGGCGCTGACGCAACTTGCTAATGAGGGGCTGGTCATCCGTCAGCGCGGCCGGGGGACGTTCGTCGCCGCCCCAAAAACTATCCTGCCGAACGTGCAGGTGACGGGCATGAGTTACACCGAGATCATGGGCCAGGCTGGCATGAGCGCAGGGGCGCGGGTTCTGGCGCAAGAAGTACTCCCTGCCTCTGCCGAGGTCGCGGCGCAATTGAGGCTTGCCACTGGCGAGCGAATCATTCGCATCGTGCGTACGCGCTTGGCCGCCGGTGTGATCATGTCGCTGGAAACATCGTTCTATCCGCATTCACTTTTCCCTGACCTGGCCGAAGCCGACTTGACCGACGCCAGCATCTACCGCTTTCTCGAGCAACGCTACGGCATTGCGCCAGCCTATGCCGTGGATACCATCGAGATTTCAGTCGCCGGGGCATACGAAGCTGAGAACTTTAAAGTCAACGAGGGCGCGCCAATCGTGCTGGTCACCACCCTGGGCTGTCTGGCCAATGACACGCCGGTCGTCTTCACACAGACCATCCACCGCGGCGACCGCTTCCGCGCCAGCCTGCGGCGGGAGCGGCAAAAGTAAAAGTGAAATAGAGGATTAATGCCAAACGGTTTCTGGGGCAAAATCATCTTAGTCAACCTTTCCACCGGTCAAATCGAAGTAGAGCAGCCGCCGGAGGAAATCTACCGCCGTTACCTTGGCGGTTACGGATTGGGCGTGCATTATCTCTATCAACGCATCCCGGCCAACGCCGATCCGCTCGGCCCCGATAACATTCTTGCCTTCCTCCCCGGCCTGCTGACCGGCTCTGGAGCGCAGTTCAGCGGACGCTTCATGGTGGCGGCGCGCTCGCCCCTGACCGGCGCGTGGGGGGACGCCAACTGTGGCGGGAATTTTGGCCCGGCGCTGCGCGGCGCAGGCTATGACGGCCTGTTTATCAGCGGGCAGGCGGAATCGCCGGTCTACCTGTTTGTGGACGGTGAGAAAACCGAGATCAAAGACGCCTCCCATTTGTGGGGGCTGGATGTGCGCCAAACAGAAGAAACCCTGCACAAAGAAATCAGCCCGCAGGCCAAAGTCGCCTGCATCGGCCCGGCGGGTGAGAGGCTTTCGCTCATCTCCGGCATCGTCAACGACGATGGGAGACTGGCGGCGCGCTGCGGGCTGGGGGCGGTCATGGGGTCGAAAAGGCTCAAGGCAGTGGTGGCACGTGGCAGGTCGCGATTGCCGCTGGCTGACGCGAAGGCGTTCAAGGATGCCTCGGCTGGCTATCTTCCCTTATTCCAGCGCAAACCCTCCACAATGTCCGCCCGAGTCCCGGCTTTCATGGGCTTCCTTCTGCCCATCATCCGGAGGCTGCGAGGGCAGATCAGCAGCGGCCCGGCCGAGATGGTGGTGGATTCGTACAAGCGGTACGGAACATCCGCTGGGACCGCGATACTGGTCGAGTTGGGCGACACGCCGGTGCGCAACTGGAGCGGAATCGGGTTCCGCGACTTCCCGCTGGAGCTTTCCGAAGGCCTGAGCGACCGGGTTGTCATCCGCCCGATGGTCAAGCCTTACGCCTGCCACGCCTGCCCGGTGGCGTGCGGGGGCATCGTCAACCAGCCGGATGGCGGGACAAGCTACAAGTCCGAGTACGAGGCGCTGGCCGCCTTCGGGCCGCTGTTGATGAACAGCGACCTGGGGACGATCATGCGCTGTAATCACGTCTGCAACATGGCCGGGCTGGATTCGATCTCGGCGGGTGTGGCGGTCGCCTTCGCGCTGGAATGCGCCGAAAAGGGCTGGCTGCCGCCCGAACTGGCCGCTGAACTGCCGTTGGAATGGGGGAGCGGCGAGGTCATCCTGGAACTGACCCAGCGCATCGCCGCACGGACCCCCGGCCTGGGCGACTGGCTGGCGGACGGCGTGGCGAAGGCTGTCCGTCAACTTGGCCCCGAAGCCCAGGAAGCCGCCATGCACGCCGGGGGACAGGAGCTCTCGATGCACCGTGGCCTCTACGAGCCGGGCGTCGCGGCCGGTTACGCCCTCGACCCGGCGCCGGGCCGCCACACATCCACCAATTCCGGCAATGCCGAAGTCGCTTCCTTTGCCCCCTACTTCGCCCTGCTCGGCCGCCAGCCTGCCAAGCGCTACGACTTCGCCGGGAAGGGTGTCACACAGGCCATCTCGATGTCGCTCTACCGCACCTTTGATTCGCTTGGCCTGTGCCAGTTCGCCCTGGCGATGGGGCAGCCTCCCTTCCTGGCGTGGTTGAACTCCGCGACAGGCTGGGGCGTGGATGAAGCGGAGTTTTATCTCATTGGCAGGCGCATCCAGGTGATGCGCCACGCCTTCAACGCTAGGCATGGATTACCGGCGCAGTTCCCGCTGCCGGGGCGCGAGCGCGGCGACCCACCGCAGACCCTCGGCCCGGTCGCCAACCGCACCCTCGACATGGATGCCATGGCTGCCGGGTATTTCGCCACGCTCGGACTCGACCCCCTCACCGGCCTGCCCCTGCCGGAGACGGTGAAGGAATTGGGGCTGGAAACAGTTCCCTCACCCTAGCCCTCTCCCGGAGGGAGAGGGGACTCCCTTCTCCCCTCGTGAGAAGGGGCGGGGATGAGGGAGACACTCATGGAGGTATGACCATGACATTCTCTTTAACCCAACTTATCGAGGCGCGCCAAGCCAATCAATATTCCCTGCACACGCGTTTCATCAGCCCGCAAATGGCGCGCGTTCAGGAGATCATCGGCTTCGACAAGCTGTACACGCGCGGGGAAGGCGCTTATCTGTGGGATGCGGACGGCAACCGCTACCTCGACCTGCTCGCCGGATTCAGCGTCTTCAACCTGGGGCGCGGCCACCCGGTCATCAAAAAGGCCATGCAGGAGGCGCTCATGCTCGAGCGGCCTAACCTGGTCAAGATGGACTGTCCGCTGCTGGCCGGTCTGCTGGCGGAGGAGCTGGTAAAGCGTATGCCGCCGGGACTGGAGGCGATCTTCTTCGCCAACTCCGGGGCCGATGCCGTGGACACCGCCCTCAAGTTTGCCCGTTACGCTACAAAAAGGCCGCGCATCGTCTTCCTCGACCACGCCTTCCACGGCCTGACGCTCGGCACGCTCTCGATCAACGGCGGGGAGGCTTTCCGCAAGGGCTTCGAGCCGCTCATCCCCGGCGCCGCGATGGTCGCGATGAACGACCTGGATGCGCTGGAAAAGGAGCTGCGCAAGGGCGACGTGGCCGCTTTCATCGTCGAGCCGATCCAGGGCAAGGGCGTGTATATTCCAGAAGATGATTACCTGCCCGAGGCGCAGCGTCTGTGCCGCAAGTATGGCACGCTGTTCATCTGCGATGAAATACAAGTTGGGATGGGGCGCGCCGGTAAATTCCTGTGCTGCGAGCACTGGAACTTGGAACCCGACATGGTCACGCTCGCCAAGTCGCTGGGCGGTGGGTACGTCCCGGTCAGCGCGGTCATCATGCGGCGGGAGATAAACAACAAGGTCTTCGGCCACCTGAAGCGCGCCCAGGTTCACTCGACCACCTTCGGCCAGAACGAGATGGGCATGGCCGCCGGGCTGGCGACCCTCTACGTGATGGACGAGGAGAAGATCATCGAACGCTCCGCCACGGTCGGGGCGAAGCTGCTCGCCGGGCTGGCTGCTCTCAAAGACCACCACGAGATGATCGCCGACGTGCGCGGCAAGGGTCTGATCATCGGCATCGAGTTCCGTCCGCCGAGCGCCCTCGGCCTCAGGGCCGCCTGGACGGCCATCGAAGCGGCCGAGAAAGGCCTCTTTACACAACTGGTTGTCATGTCCTTGATGCGCGACCATCGCATGTTGACCCAGGTCGGCGGCCCGGGTGTCAACATCGTCAAGCTGCTGCCTCCGCTCATCATCGGCGACGAAGAAGTGGATGCCATCGTCAAGGCCTTCGATACGATCATGCATGAGACCAAAAACCTAAAAGGCCGTGTGTGGGCCACGAGCGGCGAACTCATCAAACAAGCCATGAGTTCATGAGCACACCACTGGATGATGTCCGTACCCTGGCCGGGATCATCGGCCCGCGCGGCACCGGCACCCCCGCCGAGGCAGCCGCGGCCGACTACGTGGCGATGCGTCTCGCGGACCTGGGACTCGTCCCCGAAAAACACACCTTTCGCTCCGTCCCCAGCCAGAACGCCTTTCCGATTGCCATCAGCCTGATCGCGGTACTAGCAGCGCTGATCTACCCCCTGGGCGGGGTCATCACCCGCGGGCTGGCATCCGCCTTCAGCCTGATTGCAGGCTGGTTGCTCTGGCAGACCATCCGCAACGCGGCTTTCAATCCGCTGGTCGCGCTGCTGCCCAAGGTGTCCAGCCAGAACGTCGAAGCGCGACTCAAGCCGAAGGGTGAACCGCACCGGAAGGTTGTTCTCCTGGCGCACCTGGACACCAACCGCTGCCGCCTGGTCTGGCAGTCCCTGGCAGTGAAGAACATCGAGCCAATGACCTGGCTGACGCTTGCCGTCCCGGTTTGCATGGGCGCGCTCTACCTGGTCGGGGCAATGCTCGGCGGTCCGGCCTGGTCCTGGTGGCTGTCGCTCCCGCTGGCGGCCTACGAGCTCGGGGCATTCATTACCTTGATCCGGGACGACCGCACGCCCTACAGCCCAGGCGCGCACGACAACGCCTCTAGCGTGGCCGTAGCCCTGGCAGTGGCTGCCCGCATCTCGACTGCGCCATTGCAAAACACGGAAGTCTGGTTCGTCTTCGACGGCGCCGAGGAGACCGACCACGCCGGGACGCTCGACCTGCTGCGCCGCCACGGCCCTGACCTGCGGGAGGCGGCTTTTATCGGCCTGGAAGGACTGGGCAGCGGCGAGATCGTCTACTTGACGCGGCAGGGCATATGCGCGCCCTACCATCCCACCACCGACCTGCTGGCTGTCGCCGAACGTGTTTCCAAAGGCCGCCCGGAACTCGAATTCCGGCCAGCGCAAATGCTGGCGGAGGACGATGTCCGCACCTTGCGCGGGCGCGGTTACCGCGCCATCGGCATCGCCGGGCGCGACCCGCAGACTGGCAGCCTGCCGCACTGGCACCGCCCTGACGATACGCCGGACACTGTTTCCGAGGAGACCCTGTGGCAGGCGACGGATATTTTGTGTGCGATGTTGATGGAGATAGATTGACCTCACCCTACCCCTCCCGGCCTTCGGCCACTCTCCCCTTCCATCTCCTTATAGGAGAGGGAAGGGGAGGGACGGGGGGGGGAAGAGTGAGGTCCTAAGGAGCTAATATGAAAGCCTTTGTAACCGGCGGCACCGGTTTTGTTGGCAGCGCGGTAATCCGCAAATTACTGGCAGCTGGTCTCGAGGTCCGCGCCCTGGTGCGACCCGGGACAAATACCCGTATGCTGGACAGTCTTCCCGTCGAACGTGTGAGCGGCGACCTGAGCGATGTCTCCATCCTTCAGCAGGCGATGGTCGGCTGCGAGTGGGTCTTCCACGTCGCCGCCCTGTATAGTTATTGGGGCCACGAGTGGGAAGAGTTCTACCAGACCAATGTCGAAGGCACGCGGCGCCTGCTGGATGTCGCCTGTCAAGCCGGAGCTCGCCGCATCGTCTACACCAGCTCGATTGCCACCCTGGGGCTGCCCAGGGACGACGTTCCAGCGGATGAGGAGACGCCCGTCACGCTGGCGGACAAGACAGGCCACTACAAGCGCTCCAAGTTCATGGCCGAGGAAGTCGCCCGTGAATTTGCCCGCCAGGGATTGCCGCTGGTCATCGTCAATCCCGCCGCGCCGGTTGGGGTGGGCGACCACAAGCCGACTGCCACCGGCCAGATGATCGTGGACTTTCTCAACGGGAAGATGCCTGCCTACTTAGAGACCGGCATGAACATTGTGGACGTGGAGGATGTGGCTGCCGGTCATCTGCTGGCTGCCGAGCGCGGACGCGTAGGGCAGCGCTATATCCTGGGCGGGGAGAACCTGACGCTCAAGCAGGTGCTCGACCTGCTCTCGGAGGTCTCCGGGCTGCCGCAGGTGTGGATGCGCATCCCGCACGGCGTCGCGCTGGCCTGGTCCTACATGGACGTTGCCCAGGCGCGGCTGAACCCACGTCACGTCCCGGCCGCCACGCCGGAGAAGGTGCGCCTCTCGCGTCAGAAGGAGTACTACTATTCGAGCAAGGCGGCGCGCGAACTTGGATACACTTTTATCCCGGCGCGCGAGGCGCTGCGCAAATCGGTAGCGTGGTACCGGGCAAACGAGTACATCAGGTGACTGTCACCTGACTAAGGAGCAAGGATATGACTGCAAAATATCTGATGGGTCTCGACATCGGCGGCGGAGGCGGACGATGTTTGCTGGTCAACGTGGAGAGCGGTGAGACGGTCAGCGCCTTCCGCGCCTGGAGCCACTCCCCCGCGCCGGACGTGGGCGGCTTCGCCTTCGACTTCGATACGCAGGGCGTCTGGCGCATCCTGGGCGAGACGGTAAAAGAAGCACTCTACAAGGCCGGTATCAGCGCGCAGGACGTGGCCGGGGTCGCCGCCACCAGTTTCCGCCACGGGATGGCCGTGCTCGACCGCAAGGGGAACGCCCTGGCGGCGATGCCGAACCGGGACGGCCGCGCCATCGAGCAGGGCATGGGGCTGGCTATGGATCACGGCGCGGAGATCTACCAGATCACCGGCCACGCCCCCAACCCGGTCTTCATGGCTGCCCGGCTGATGTGGCTGAGAGATAGCCGCCCGCTGACGTTCAAGTCAATGCACGCTGCCTTGAGCATCAGCGACTGGGCTGGCTACATGCTGACCGGCGAGTTCGCCGCTGAACCGGCCCAGGCCGCCGAGTCGCTGCTCTTCGACCTGCATACTCGCAAGTGGTCGGCGGAGATTCTCAGGCTGACCGGATTGCCGGAGCGTATCCTTCCTAAACTCAAAGCCGCCGGGACGCGCCTTGGCAAATTGACGAAAGAAGCCGCCGCCAGCCTGGGACTGACCGCCGGGATCCCGGTGGCGGTCGGAGGTCCGGATACGCAGTGCGGATTGCTCGGCGCGGGCGTCGTCTCCTCCGGGCAGATGGCCGTCATCGCCGGGACAACCACCCCGGTCCAGATGGTCATCGCTAAACCGGTCGTGGATGGTGAGATGCGCATTTGGACCGGCCTGCACATCATCCCCGGCCTATACGTGATGGAAAGCAACGCCGGGCAGATGGGCTCCAGCCTGGAGTGGGTTGCCCGCATGATCCACACCAGCGCGCCGGAGCCGGTTGCCATGCTGTGCGCCGAGGCCGAGGCCTCACCGCCTGGCGCGCACGGGATGCTCTCGACCATCGGCGCGGCGGTCTTCAACGCCTCCGCCCTGGAACCGCCGGTGGATACCCTCACCTTCTCGTCCATCATGGCGCGCGACGGCCAGGCAGGCCGGGCGGACGTGGCGCGGGCGCTCCTGGAAGGTATGGCCTACGCCGTGCGCGCCAATGTCGAACAGGTGCTGCAGGTTTCAGGCGGGACTCTCGCGGACCTCTGGCTGGGCGGCGGGATCACCCGCTGCGCCGCATGGACGGGGATCGTCAGCGAGGTGATGGGATGCCGGGTACGCGTCAGCGCCTCGGTGGAGGCCTCCGCCCTGGGCGCGGCCATTTGCGCCGGGGTTGGCGCCGGTCTCTTCCCGGACCTGGCAACGGGCGCGAAAAAATTGGCGCACATCTCCCGTGAGCACCAGCCCGGCGCGGACTCGGAGACCTACCAGGCCCTCTACGCCGACTGGCAGTCGCTGCGCCAGGAGCGCCGCCCGGCAGACATGGTCGCTGCCAGCCAGTTCGCAGGGATGATGATGTCAGGCGCAGCGGCCGCGGAGAGCGGTGTAATGAATTCGTTGGCGGCGACTGCCTCCTTCCAACCGTGTATTTACATCAGCGCCGAAGTGGACGAGGCCGCGCTGAAGCAGTTGCGTGAGTTGGGCGAAGTGGTTTACAAACCATACCGGCAGGAGGGAATCCTGCTCACCGGCGACGACTTGGTGCGGACGCTGAAGGATACCCAGGTCTTCGTCACCGAGGTAGATATTGTGGATGCCGAGAGCCTGCTCAAGCTGCCCGACCTGCGTATGATCGTCGTCTGCCGCGGCAACCCGGTCAATATTGACCTCCGCGCCTGTACCGCCGCTAGCGTACCGGTGGTCAACACCCCGGCGCGCAACGCAGACGCCGTCGCCGATTTAGCCGTCAGTTTCATGCTGATGCTGGCGCGCAAGTTGCAGGGAGCGGCTGCGTTCCTGCGCCAGCCCGGCGGGGAGGCCGGCGACCTGGGACGCATGGGCCAGGCGCACGAGGAATTCCTGGGCGTCGAACTGTGGCGCAAGACGATTGGTTTAGTCGGCGGCGGGGCAATCGGGCGCAAGGTTATCCAGCGCCTGCTGCCCTTCGGGGCGCGCCTCCTGCTCTTCGATCCGTACCTGACCGCCGGGCAAGTCACGCTGATGGGCGCGGAGAAAGTCTCCTTCGAGCAGTTGCTGGCTGAGAGCGAATTCATCAGCCTGCACGCGCCGGTCACGGATGAAACGAGCGGCATGATGAACGCCGACGCTTTCGCCCGCATGAAACCCGGCGCGTTCCTGGTCAACACCGCCCGCGCCGCGCTGGTGGATCAGGATGCGCTGCTGGCAGCGCTTCGATCTGGCAAGTTGGGCGGCCTCGCCAATGACGTGTTCCCGGTCGAGCCGCCCGGCGCGGACGATCCGCTGCTGGCCTTCCCGAATGTCATCGCCACACCGCACATGGCCGGGAATACCCTCGAGGTGGCTGCCCACCAGGGCGAGATCATCGTCAACGAGTTGAAGGCGCTGCTGGCGGGCAGGAAGCCTAAATATCTCCTCAACGCCGCTGCCCTCGACTCCTTTACTTGGAGCGGCGCGCGGCCCAGGGATGAGAAAAGGCTGAAAGAACTGGTGCAGGAGCCAGGTCCGGGCGCAACCGACCTGGATGTGGTCGCGCAAAAACAACAGGCCGCCGAGCCGGTCATGTACGCAGATAGACAAACAGTCTCAATTACTGGAAAGGTGGAAGAAATGGTCACCCCGACAACCAACACAAGCGCTGCACGCGAGAAGATGATCCAAATCCTGAAGGAGTTCACCGCCCGCATCGCGGCGGACAAGGCGATGGCCGATTTCGCCAAAGGCAAGAACGTGGTCTTCTCCTTCACTGTCAAGGATATTGACCAGGCCTTTTACCTGAGTTTCGTGGACGGTAAGGTCGGCGCCGGGCTGGAGGCTCCGCCGCGCGAGCCGGACGTGAAACTCAAGATGGTGGCTGACATTTTGGACGGAATGTTCACCGGCCGCGTCAACGCCACCAAAGCAGCTACGAGCGGAAAACTCTCCTTCAGCGGCGATACCGGAAAGGCGATGGCTTTCATGCGCATCCAGGGGAACATGGGGCGGCTGTACAGCGAGGCGCGCGCAAAGATTGGCGATCCCGGAGATTTGACGAAATTGGGTGTTGTACCTATCCCCTCTGCACCCCCCTTCCCTGGTAGGGAAGGGGGGATGGGGGGGTTAGGTCAGGTTGCCCCCGCCGTGGTCAAGACCGGCGACGTGCGCGACCAGATTTTACAGCTCACGAATGATTTATACGCCAAAGGGTTGATCACTCCAACCGGCGGTAACATCAGCGCCCGCTGCGAGGACAACCCGAACGAGGTCTGGATCACCCCCAGCGCCATCTTCAAAGGCGATCTGCGCCCCGACATGATGGTGCGCATTGACCTGAATGGCAAGATGCTCAACGAGACGGATTACACCGCCTCCAGCGAGCGCCGCGTCCACTGTGCCATTTACAAAATGAGACCGGAGATCACCGCCGTCATCCACACCCACGCCCCACAAGCCACGCTGATGGCGCTGACCGGCACCCACTTCCTGCCCATCTCCACCGAAGCGGCCTTCATCGGCGACGTGCCGGTCGTGCCGTTCATCATGCCCGGCACGGACGAGCTGGGCGAGGCGGTCGCCGCGGCGATGGGCGCCAATGGCATCGCCGCGCTGATGCAGAATCACGGCCTGGTAGTGGCGGGCAGCAGCCTGCGCCGAGCGGCCGACATGACCGATGTGGTCGAGGTGACGGCGCATAAAATGCTGACCTGCAAGATGCTGGGCGTCACCCCGGCGCTTATACCGGACGACCTGGTCAAGACGCTGAAGGAAATCGGCGCCAGCATGGCGTAAACAAACTGTTGTCTGATCAAAAAATGCGGGCAGCGCCTCTTACTGGTGCTTTCCGCATTTTGTCATTTTCCAGGGTTTCACCCGCTTGTTTCTACAGCGACCTTCGGCCAGGTTTGGCGTGCAGCATCCGGCGGCCCAATGGCTTTATTCGCCGCACGGCCGGGGTGTGGTGTGCCTCCCTGATAGCGGGAGCAAGTCTTCCCTTTGGGGATGATATAGGCGAGGCCGGCGCGTCGTAATCGAAGTCCGCCAACGTCTGCCGCGCCAGCGGCTGACCCATGATTTTTTCTAGCGTGCGAACCATGTCTTTGTCATCCGGCGCGACCAACGTGAAGGCGTCGCCGGTACGTTCGGCGCGGCCGGTGCGCCCGATGCGGTGGATGTAATCGTCGGCGGTGGCAGGCATGTCGTAGTTGATGACGTGCGAGATGGCCTCCACGTCCAGGCCGCGCGCGGCGATGTCGGTGGCAACCATGACCTGATAATGGCCGCTCTTGAAGCCGTTCAGCGCGGACTGGCGCTGGCCCTGCGTCCGGTCGCTGTGCAGGCTGGTGGCGCGGAACCCGGCCTGCCCGATCTGCCGGGACAGTTTCTCGGCGCGGTGCTTGGTGCGGGTAAAGATCAGCACCGAATCGGTATCGGTCTGCTTGAGCAGCGCCAGCAGCAGCGCGGTCTTCAATTGCTGCGGCACCGGGAAGAGGGCGTGCGCCACGGTGTGCGCCGGTCGGCTCAGGCCGATGGCGATGCGCTTCGGGTGGCGAAGGGTCTGGGCCGCCAGTCCTTCGATCTCAGGTGGGAAGGTGGCCGAGAACAGCATCGTCTGCCGTTGGGCGGGGACGTGCTTGAGGATGCGCTTCACGTCGGGCAGGAAGCCCATGTCCAACATGCGGTCGCCTTCGTCTAACACCAGGATTTCCACGCTGCCGAGCCGGGCGTTGCCTTGTTGGATATGATCCAGCAGGCGGCCAGGACAGGCGACGAGAATTTCGACGCCGTCGCGCAAGGCTTTGACCTGCGGCGCGGCGCCCACGCCGCCGTAGATGGTGGCGCTGCGGATTTTCGTACCCGTCCCCAGGTCCCGGATGGATTCGTGGATCTGCTCGGCGAGTTCACGCGTGGGTGTGACGATCAAGGCACGGGTGCGGTTGCGCGGACCGGTCAATAGCTTTTGCAGAATGGGTAACACGAACACTGCCGTTTTGCCGGTGCCGGTCTGGGCGGTGGCGATCAGGTCATCCCCGGCCAGGGCTGGTGGAATGGCGGCGATTTGAACAGGCGTCGGCTCGGTATAGCCGAGGCGGTTGATCCCCGCCAACAGGCGAGAATCCAGATTGAACTGGTTGAAGTTCACGTGTATTCCTTTTCTTCAGAAGTCAAACGGGTGTTGGGGGGATCGAGCGATGCTCAGAACGTGCAACAGCAAGCGACTGCTGAACTAATTTGGTTAATGTAAGTACGATAACCGATGATGGTGGGTCTGTCAAGGTTGTGGGCAGAACCAAAATTGGCGAAAAAATAACCGATGCACCGGGTTTTTGTGAGGGCGTTCCAGATACGATCCACCTTGATTTCTCCGTAGTCATGTGCCAGTAAATTGCGCAGGCCGATCATCTGCCGCCATGGGATTTCAGGGTGAGTCTTCTGGAACTCCGCTGAAACGTGGTTAGCAGCCTCGCCAATCACCAGCAGTTGCCGTTCCACCGCGTATCGAATCATTCGGTTTTGGATGAACCTGGCATACTTGACGCCTTTCACGAAAGCGACGATTTCGCTGACCGCTTCGCGCATGTCCCACAGGTAAGGAGTCGTGTAAAAACAACTTCCGTTTTTTCCACGGCGCCGTCGGGGCTAAAGCCAATACTATTACTCATGCGCAGCCTCTTCACTGTATCAATTATGCACGAAATAAAGCCTAATGGCAAGCACAAAAAACAGGCGGCAGTGCAACTGCCGCCAGAATCCATTTTCTCCGTTTATCCGCTTCCTATCCGCTGACTACAACTTCGGGAACCTGCTTACCACCACCGCCTCGGTCGGCAGGATGCCCCTATCGCCAGGCATCATCTTGCCCTCAAGAGAAAGCATTTTTGTCATACCTGCGCCTGTACAAACTCTGCTACCGCCACATTGCGCGGCTTTGCCAGGTTTTTGCGATGCAGTTTGATGCGCTCGATTTCGTGGAGGGTTTCAGCGGTGAGATAACTCTCACCGCATTCTGGGCAGGATACGATCGGTACATTTTCGATAATGAGCAAATTCGCGCCCTTGCCGTAACTGCGCGTCACGTAGTGGATTTCTGCTCCATGCTTTCTGCAAATGTCGCAAATCATTGGTTGGCTTATTTCAGCAACTCCAAGAACGCGTCCCGTTCCAGTTCACAATCTCGCAGAATTTTGTACATCAATCCTGGCCCGATGGCATCCCCCCGATGGACAGGCACAACCGTGCGCCTTCCATCGCTGTGGCTGAGAAAATGGTGGCTCCCTTTCACGCGCAGGACTTCAAAACCGGCCCGTTTCAAGGCGGTGATGACTTGCTGTCCTGTCAGGTTGGGAAACTTGGACATCACACTTCCACAGCAATGCGTTGCACACCAATGAACTGCTGGGGCGGCACTTCCTGTTCCACTTCGAGGCACAACTCAATCGCCTCGCGGATGCGCTCCATCAATTTATCCAACGATTTGGCCTGTGTGTGGCAGCCTTGCAATTCGGGCACGCTGGCAACATAATAACCTTCTGAGTCTCGTTCGACGATCACGCTAAATTCTCTGGTCATAGGATTACCCTTTCATGGTTCGTCTCAATTATGCACGAAATGATCCCCCTTGACAAGCACGAATAAACCGGAAGGCGTGTTCCAAATAAGACGCGGGGCAGGCGGCCCAGGATGAGTCTCTGCTATAATCTGGCCCATGATCCTTGTCACGGGTGGAACCGGCTTCATTGGCCGCGCCCTGGTACGTCATCTCGCAGAGTCGGGGCATCAGGTGCGTATACTCCTGCGCCCCTCGCCGCGCACGCCCAACCTGCCGCTGAAAGTGCCGGTGGAAGTGGCGGTCGCCGGCCTGAGCGACGAACGCGGTCTGCGCGCCGCCATGCACGGCGTGGACGTGGTCTGTCACATGGCGGGTGGCGAGGGGCAGGGCGGGCGCGCCAACCTGATGGCCGTGGATATCGAAGGCACGCGCAACCTGGTGCGTGCTGCCGCCGACGCCAGGATCCAGCGCCTGTTCTACCTCAGCCACCTGGATGCCGACCGCGCCTCGGCCTTCCCCGTGCTCAAAGCCAAGGGCATTGCCGAGGAGTCTATCCGCCAGAGTGGCGTACCCCACACCATTCTGCGCGCCTCGATCCTCTTTGGCCCGCAGGATAACTTCACCACCGGCCTGGCCATGCTGTTGGCCCTCGCGCCGGGCTTCCTGCCTCTGCCGGGTCGCGGCAAGACCCTGCTCCAGCCGCTGTGGGTCGAGGATATGGTCACCTGCCTGATCTGGGCGCTGGACATGCCTGACACGATCAATCAAACCTTCGAGGTCGGCGGGGGCGAGTACTTCAGCTTGAGCCAGATCACTGAGCTTGTCATGGACGTGATCAAGAAGCGCCGCGCCTTGAGGGCCTGGCCGAATCCCTACATGCGCGCCCTGACCGTCATTCTCGAAATGGCTTTCCCGCATTTCCCCGCTTCTGTCTTCTGGATGGACTACCTGGCCGTCAACCGCACCTGCGCAGTGGATACTGTCCAGCGCATCTTTGGGCTGATGCCGGCGCGCTTCGCCACGCACATTGACTACCTGCGCGGCGTCAACTGGAATCGCGAATTCCTCCGCTCGCTCTTCATCCGCCATGCCTGAGTGGATCATCCGCTTGATCGAAACCCCTGAGGAGATGGACTCCGTCCAGGAGCTTCAACGCCTGGTCTGGCCTGGATCCGAGACGGAGGTTATCCCCGCCCATGCCCTGCTGGCCGTGGTGCACAACGGCGGTCTGCTACTGGGCGCGTTCGTCAACGAGAAATTGGTCGGCGCGGCCTGGGGTTTTCCCGGCTTTTATTCCACGCCGGATGGACCGCGCCTCAAGCACTGTTCGCACATCCTGGCCGTCCACCCCGAATGGCGTGATTCCGGCCTCGGCTTCGGCCTCAAGCGCGCCCAATGGCAGATGGTGCGCCATCAGGGCCTCGACCTCATCACCTGGACGTACGATCCCCTGCTCAGCCGCAACGCCCACCTCAACATCGCCAAGCTCGGGGCGGTCTGCAACACCTATCGCCGCTCCGAATACGGCGACATGCGCGATGGCCTGAACGTTGGCCTGCCCTCCGACCGTTTCCAGGTGGACTGGTGGGTGAACACACGTCGGGTGGAACACAGACTCGGCCGTCGCCGGCGGCCGGCCCTCGCTCTGGATCATTTCTTGGCTGCGGATGTTTCCCTGAGCGCCGCCGTTCCGGACCCTGCGGGCTGGCCGCGTCCCCCCGAGGATAATCCCATCCTGGGCGGACGGCTGCTATTGGTCGAGATCCCGGTTGACTTCCTGGCGTTGAAAGAGGCTGACCTCTCTATGGCGCGCGATTGGCGTTTTTATGCCCGCGAGGTTTTCGAGACGGTCTTTGCGGCTGGCTACTTGGTCACCGATTTTGTTTTCGACCGGGCGGCTCCCGCAAGGACACCGGGACGGTGTGAACGGCCGCGCAGTCTTTATGTGCTGACGTACGGCGAAAGCACCCTGGACGCTCCCTGATTTGAAGGCGGTGTCCGAGTGGACAACCCGGCAGTATTTTCCTTATGAAAGATCGAAAGAAAGAGACTGCAAGATAGCGAATCGTCGCGCCTACACAGCCGCCATTTGCGCATTCTCGAACTGGCTGTTGTACATCTCGGCATAGAAACCGTTGCGAGCCAGCAGTTCCTCATGTTTACCTTGCTCCACGATATCGCCGTTGTTCATCACCAAAATCCAGTCTGCATTGCGGATCGTGGACAGGCGGTGGGCGATGATAAAGCTGGTGCGACCTTTCATCAGGTTATCCATGGCTTTCTGGATCAGGATTTCAGTGCGGGTATCCACGGAACTGGTGGCTTCGTCCAAGATGAGCATCTTGGGGTCAGCCAGGATGGCGCGGGCGATGGTCATGAGCTGCATCTGGCCTTGGGATATGTTGGTGGTTTCCTCGTTGAGCACTAGATGGTAGCCTTCCGGTAAAGTACGGACGAAGTGATCCACGTGAGCGGCCCTGGCTGCGGCGACGACCTCTTCGTCGGTCGCATCGGGGCGGCCATAGCGGATATTTTCCATGATGGTACCGTTGTAGAGCCAGGTATCCTGCAAGACCATGCCGAACAGCTTGCGCAGGTCGAAGCGGGTGAAATCGCGGATGTCGTGGCCGTCCACCTGGATCGCGCCGCTGTTTACGTCATAGAAGCGCATCAGCAGCTTGACCATGGTGGTCTTGCCCGCGCCGGTCGGACCGACGATGGCAATTTTCTGGCCAGGCGCGACAGCCGCGCAGAAGTCATTGATGATGATCTTGTCCGGGCTGTAACCGAAGTGAACATCCTTGAACTCCACGCGGCCGTCCACCATGGCTAACTCGATGGGACTTTCTGTTTCGGGAACTTCCTCCGCCACATTCAAGAATTCGAACACGCGCTCGGCGGCCGCGGCGGTCTGCTGGAGGATGTTCGAGATGTTGGCGATCTGCATGATCGGTTGCGTGAACGAGCGGACATACTGGATGAACGCCTGGATGTCGCCGACGGTGATGGCTTTCTTGATCGCCAGCCAGCCGCCGAGGATGCACACCGCAACGTAACCCAGGTTGCCGATGAAGTTCATGACGGGGAACATCATGCCGGAGAGGAACTGAGATTTCCAAGCCGACTCGTAGAGAGTGTTGTTGTAACTGTCGAACTTTGCGACGCTCTTTTCCTCGCCGTTGAAGGCCTTCATCACGATGTGGCCGCCGAACATTTCCTCGACATGCCCGTTGATGTGGCCCAGGTAATCCTGCTGCTGCTTGAAGTATTTTTGGGATTGGTTGACCACCAGGCCGATGATGACCATCGAAAGCGGGACGATCAACAAAGCCGCCAGGGTCATCAACCAGTTGATGGTGAACATCATGATCAGCACGCCGACCACGCTCGTCACCGAGGTGATGATCTGGGTGAGGCTCTGGCTGAGGGTCTGGCTGACCGTGTCCACGTCGTTGGTGACGCGGGAGAGGATCTCGCCGTGGTTGGTGCCGTCGAAGTATTTGAGCGGCATCCGGTTGATCTTTTCGGATATGTCCTTGCGGAAGCGGTAGGTGATATCCATGGATACGCCGGTCATGATCCAACCCTGGAGGTAACTCAATGCTGCCGAAAGGAGGTACAGGCCGCCGGTGATCAGGAGGATTTGGCCGATGTAGCCAAAATCAATCGAACCGGTACCGGCGATCATGCTCATCACGCCTTCGAACAACCTGGTGGTGGCCTTGCCCAGGATCTTTGGGCCGACGATGGTGAACAGCGTGGACGCCGCAGCGACAAGCATCACGACTACGATCGGTACCCGGTACGCGCCGAGGTATTTGATCAGCTTGAGCATGGTGCCCTTGAAATCGTGGGCTTTTTCACCCTTCATCATCGCCATCGGGCCGCCGCGTCCCATCGGGCCGTGCCCGCCCATTGGGCCACCGCCACCCACCGGGTCGCGACCAAAAGTTGTGTTTCTATCTTGCGCGCTCATGCCAGTTCCTCCTTGTTTAGCTGCGATAAGGCAATCTCCCGATAGGTCTCGCAATCTTCCATCAGTGCACGGTGCGTGCCCTTGCCAATGACCCTGCCCTCCTCCAGCACGATGATCTGCTCGGCGTTTTTGATGGTCGAAACGCGCTGGGTCACGATCAACAGGGTGCTTGCAGCGGTTTTCTCCTTGAGCGCCTTGCGCAAGGCCGCGTCGGTCTTGAAGTCTACAGAAGAAAAGCTGTCGTCGAAGATGTAGATGGGCGGCTTCTTGACCAGGGCGCGCGCAATCGAAAGCCGCTGCTTCTCGCCGCCGGAGACGTTCGTCCCGCCTTGGGAAATCTCGGCCGCGAATCCCTCCGGATTGGCAGAGATGAACTCGGTCGCCTGGGCGATTTCGGCGGCTTCATTCAGTGCCTCCTCGCTGGCATTTTCGTCGGCATACAGCAGGTTGCTCCCGATCGTGCCGGAGAACAGCATGCCCTTTTGCGGGATGTAGCCGATCTTGTCCCGCAGGTCGTGCTGCGTGACCTGGCGGATGTCCACGCCATCCAGGAGGATCGAGCCGCCGGTGACATCGTAAAAGCGCGGGATCAGGTTGACGACGGTGGATTTGCCCGAACCGGTGGAGCCGATGAAGGCTGTGGTCTGGCCGGGCCTGGCGGTAAAGCTGATGTCGTGCAGCACATCCTCTTCCGCGCCCGGATAACAGAACGATACGTTGCGGAACTCGACCGTACCCTTGAACGGGTCGCCGAACCGCTGCGGGTCTTGCGGGTCCTGGATCGCCGGCTTGGTCTCCAGCACGTCAGCGACGCGGCCGGCGGACACCGCAGCGCGCGGCAAGATGAGGAACATCATCGAAAGCATGAGGAAGGCAAAAACGATCTGCATGGCGTACTGCAAGAACGCCATCATGTCGCCGACCTGCATGTTCGACAGGGCGACCTGGTGCGCGCCGATCCAGATGATCAATATGGATATGCCGTTCATGACGAGCATCATCAGCGGCATCATGATGACCATGATGCGGTTGATGAACAGCATGACGGCCGTCAGGTCCACGTTGGCCTTGTCGAAGCGCTCCAACTCGAACGCCTGCCGGTTGAAGGCGCGGATGACCATCATGCCGGACAGGTTTTCGCGCATCACCAGGTTGAGCCGGTCAATCAGGTTCTGGATGCTCCTGAACTTGGGCAGTGCAATCGAAAACACGATCAGGATCAGCGTCAACAGCACTCCAACTGCCACCGCGATGATCCACCACATGGAGGTGTCCTTGCCCAGCGCGCGGATGATGCCGCCGACCCCGATGATGGGCGCATAGAAGACCATGCGCATGATCATGATGACGACCATTTGGATCTGCGTTATGTCGTTGGTGGAGCGTGTGATCAGCGAGGCCGTGGAAAAGCGGTCGAATTCGGCGCTGGAGAAGCTCTCCACCTTTGTGAAAACCTTCTTGCGCACGTCGCGGGCCATCCCGGCGGCTGTCCTGGCCGAAAGGAAGCCGACAGCCACCGTACAGGAAACGGAAATCAAGGTCACCAGCAGCATCAGGCCGCCCACGTGCAGGATGTAGTCGCTTTGCAGCTTGCCGGTATCCATGCCCAGGGCGTCATACTCGGCTTTGACGGCCGCGACCGCCGTTTGGGTGATCATCCTGTCGCCCAGCGCAACGAACTTCTGGTCAATCGCGGCGGTTATCATCGTTAGCTGCGAGGCGGGGAGCTTGCTCAACATGCTAAAAAGGTCCATGCCCGCAGGCAGCCTGGACAGGTCGAAGCCCATGCCCTGGCCCAGCGCGGCCGCCTTGGCCGGGTCCGCCATCACCTGCTGGATGAAGGAAACGACCAGGAGCGCCTTGCCCATGATCGGGTTCAGTTTGTCGGTTTCTGCCTTATCAATGCTATTCAGCACATAGACAGGTTCATTAGCGAGGGCGGGATAATCCTTAGCATACTCGTCGTAGTCGGGCGAGTTCCTATCCACGAGGGTGTAATCGCCCAACACGGCTGCCTTGTCCTCCGCGCTCAGAAAGAGGACAAGCTTGTCCATTGCGCTCTGGCGGATTGCCTTCGGCACAGCGTTTTCCACACCGCCCTGCTGGATGCCGTTGTTGATGATGCGGGACAGGTAGTCGGGCAGCGCCAGATCGGCATTGGCCTGCACGAACAGCAGGGCGATGGTAAGCAGGATCAAGAGGATATAAGGTTTCAGGTATTTGACTAATCGAATCATGGTGGCGTTTGCTCCTCGCGAACGAACTATTCCGCTCAATCTAACAGCGGAGAGGTAAATTCTAATCTGAGAATTAGATTTATCAGTCGGGGTGTTTTTCGAGTTGGCTGGCTTTCTCGATCAGGATGTGCAGGGCTGCTACCACCTGCTCCTGTTCTCCTGGAGACAGCGCGCGCGCCAAGTCTTCCAACCAGCCCTGGCGGGCGTGGATGCTCTCCTGCAGCACCTGGCGGCCTTTGTCGGTCAGGACGATCTGCTTGAAGCGCCGGTCGTTGGGGTCTTCCGAGCGTGTGATCATTTGCTGCTGCACCAGGCGTTCCAGCATCTGGCTGGCGGCCGCGTTGGTCACACCCAGGTCATCGCCGATATCGGAAACGCCGCAGGCGCCCATGCGGTGGAGATGGAACAGGGCGCCAATCTGCGACATGGAAAACCCTTTCTCCTTGGAGTAAAGGAGGAAATTGCGCATCGAGCGGCGCATGAAGATTCCAATCCACTCGTGCAGGGTCGTGATAAATGGGTCAGAGGGCGGCATACTTCAACCTTCTAAATAGTTAAATGCGCCTAAGTATATTGCTTGCTTTGAAATTTGTCAAGAGTAAGATCGTGGTAAACTAACGCTCGAAGATCATGAAAAGGTTACCTGTGTAAATGTCTGATCAATCCGCTACGGCTGTCGCTTGTGCCAACATCGCCCTCATCAAATACTGGGGCAACCGCGACGCTGCCCTGCGCCTGCCCGCCAACGGCTCCATTTCCATGAACCTGGAGGGGCTGTTCACGCGCACACGAGTGGCGTGGAGGGAGGGGTTCGAAGAAGACTCGCTGATTATCAATGGCTTGCCGGTGAGGGGAACGGCATTGCAGCGTGTTTCCGATTTCCTGGCTCTCGTCCGCAACATGGCAGGCATGGACTGGCGCGCCGAAGTAGTGAGCGAAAACAACTTCCCTGCCGGGACCGGGATCGCCTCCTCGGCTTCAGCCTTTGCCGCTTTGGCTCTGGCGGCCAGCATCGCAGCCAGGCTGGAACTGGAGCCGGCTGCCCTCTCCCGCCTGGCGCGGCGCGGCTCCGGCTCGGCCTGCCGTTCCATTCCTGGCGGCTTTGTCGAGTGGCAGGCGGGCGCGGGCGACGAGGATTCCTTCGCCGCGTCCATCGCCTCACCCGAACATTGGGAGCTGGCCGACTGCATCGCCGTGGTCAGCGCCGAGTATAAAACAACCGGCTCGACCGAGGGTCATGCGCTCGCAGATACCAGTCCGCTGCAAGCCGGGCGCGTGGCGGATGCGCCCCACCGCCTGGACATCTGCCGCCGCGCCCTCCTGTCCCGCGATTTCGACGCCCTGGCCGGGATCGTCGAACTCGACTCGAACCTGATGCACGCCGTGATGATGACCTCCACGCCGCCGCTCTTCTACTGGCAAGAGTCCACGTTGACCGTGATGCGGTGGGTGCGCGAATGGCGACTCGGCGGGCTGCCGGTCTGCTACAGCATAGACGCCGGGCCAAACGTCCACGTGATCACGGAAAGGGCCGCAGCGGGGCGCGTGGCCGATTTGCTGGGAGCAGTTCCCGGGATCCAGAAAGTGCTCGTCGCGCCTGTGGGGGGGCCAGCGCGGCTCGGAAAGTAAGTCCACCGAAGATTTACCGCGAAGCGACGACCCCCAAAGAACGGGGGCAGGCGAACGCGGAGTTTTCTTCGTGGACGTGAAGAATCTTCTCGCCCTTCGCGGCTTCGCGGTTTAATTCCCCCGATCCATAAAAAAGGATATAATCGCCCTTGCCACGCCGGATACGGCGCGAGGATTTAATAGCATTTTCAATAAATAGGGGAAGATGGGGGGTGTGCGGACGGCGGAGCCGTCCGCATACCCCCCGC
>Ga0315294_10001122_pt1 | contig 28825 bp, 28 predicted proteins | sample YL17G13_40_MG_FD_203626 | JGI IMG/M metagenome (GOLD analysis project Ga0315294, IMG submission 203626) | Sediment microbial communities from Yellowstone Lake, YNP, Wyoming, USA - YL17G13_40 | ecosystem: Environmental > Aquatic > Freshwater > Lake > Sediment | place: USA: Wyoming | collected... | reverse complement strand
ATGCGGCAGCTTTGTTTGGTCTATTATTCTTACTTTCCCGTTTTTCCATGCTATTGTTTGGACTGGCATTACATACCCCCCTAGAACCTAAAACCTAACACCTAAAACCTAGCTTTGCCAGAGCAACTTCGTTAACAACCCCTTCTTTATATATATCGCCTTATACGGGCACAACTCGTAACAGCAGAAACAACGTATGCAGATCTTGTCGTTTATGGCCGACTCCGACTTATCAATCGTAATTGCGTCGACGGGGCAGGCATTTTTGCATATGCCGCACTTTTTACAGAGGCCCTCGTCGATAAACGGCCTGAAATTAAACGCGCCGCTTACCATATCCATCAGAAAGTCAGGCAATGCGCTTATCGCACTTGTCGTTTGCGGCAGCCTGAAGTTCTTAACCTTTACCGCCTCTATCGGCTCGCCTAATATCTCTATCTTGCCTATATCCGCCTCGCCGATATTGCGCCTGCGCGCCTCGTTTACGGTAATATCTTTATAAGGAGGCACTCCTACGATACGGGACATCACCGCATCCACGCTGACCCCGTCGGCGCCCGCTAACAAAAGCCCCAGATTTTTCGGGGTTCCCGCTGAAGGGCCTTCGCCTTCCATGGCGACGATACCGTCCATTATTGACAGGCCGGGTTTTGTTATTTCATAGACATCGACTATTATCTTTACGAAATGCTTCGGTTTCGGTTTATTTTTGTGGCATTGGACCTTAAAAAGGCCCGGAATTAACCCGAAAGTGTTTTTCACCGCGCCCGTCATGACCGTAAACGCGTGAGTCTTAAGCTTCGGCAGCGACAATACGAACGACGCATTCAAAGCGCATTCAGCTATCGGGTAACCGTTAATTCTGCGCGACTTATCAAACCTGACTAACTCAACGCCTTCTTCTTCCGCAACGCTTTTTACCCCGGTCTTTTCGTATACTCCGTTTATTTCTTCAGGGCCGAAAAACGTTCCCGGCGAATCACCCACTACCGGCTTTGCCCCCGCTTTCCTGACCAGCCTGATAGCCGCTCTTACGACTTCGGGATGCGTGCACACCGCTTCTTCGGGCAATCTCGCCGACAGCAGATTGGGCTTTATCAGGACGGTACCGCCCTTCTTTATAAAATTTTCGATGCCGCCCAATAATTCAACGGATCGGAATACTGCTTCTTCGACCCTATTCCGGTCATAATCCTTACATTTTACTATGGATACCTGCGCCATTTTATCTCAACCCGCGACACTTTTCAAGAAAAGCAGGAATGCCAGCATGGCGGAATTGTGTATCACGTGTACGGTAATAGACGAAACCAGGCTCCCCGTCTTTTCGTAAATATAGGCGAGTAAAATCCCGAGGCTCAATATAGGCATAAAACTCGCAATATTCGCATGGATATAGGCAAAGAAGAGGGCGCTCGTCAATACGCCGCCTAATATGCCTATCTTTTTCTTCAGGGCCCCATATACGAACCCTCTGAAAAATATCTCCTCCATAAAAGGACCGAGAAACGACGTAAAAACGCACATGTAGATCAACGACGGGACACCCTTTTCTTCTTTTAATATTCGAACGACTTCCTGCGGCTCTACGGGTATATTTAAAACTTTAAATAATACCGACGTAAGCACGGTCACGCCTAAAAAAATAGGTATCAACCCTACGTAAGCCGCTATCCCGTATCTTATATTAAGGAATATATTTTGGGCCGTCAGGCCAAGTGAAGCAATGTTTTGGCGCCTCTTCCCCAATACAAAATAGAAAATAGCCGCTACGACGACAACGTCCAGAGCGGTAGCGACAAGCATAAGCTCGAAATTGCGATTTAGGGGTAAAGGCGGCAGCGCCAAAGCCGCATAGATCGCGCCAAAAGATGCCGCCGTCTCGGCAAATAAGAATATTATGATAACCTTGCATATATCCAAAAATCCCCATGAGGCGGTATTTATAGACTGAGTCGCAATAATGGGGTTTTTATCGGCCGTTTTTCCATATAAGTATATCGCGTCTACAGCCAGTCCGAATATTGTAAAAAATATAAATAGCAAAAGCAGCAGTTGAAAAATGAGGTATACCGCGGAATTGGAGGTAATAGTCTCTATTATCTTATGGTCAAACATGCCGGTTTCATCTGCGGGTTTCTCTTTGTCAAATATCTTTGCCAGGCCGCTATCTTCAAAAACGTTGTTTAATGATGAGAGTGAGAGGTTCGCAAGTATTATAAAAGTTAAAAGAAAGACGTAAAGTTTTTCGCGCCTTATAAACCGCAGGATTTGATTGGACAATTTGGCCGTTTCCGCTTTGCTTAATCTCATTTTTTATCTAGCCCGAAAAAAATTACGGCGTTTTTGGTCGTAATATCCGCCACTTCCTTTTCGGATATACCTTTTACGCCCGCTATTTCGCGTACGAGATATTTAAGGTACGACGGTTCATTCCTCTGGCCCCGCACAATTTGCGGCGCCAGAAACGGGGCGTCGGTCTCAAGGAATAACCTCTCCATGGGCACTTTTTTCAAAAGAGCTCTTAGCCCGCTTGCATTTTTGAAGGTTACGTTACAAGTAAAAGATACGTGCAAGCCGATATTCAGGCATTGTTCAAGAAAATCCGCGTCGCCGGAGAAGCAATGCATAACTCCGTTAATTTTGGCGCCTAGTTCTTCCCGCAATATGGTGATTGTATCGGCATTAGCTTCGCGGTTATGGATAATAAGCGGCAGGCCCGTTTCGGCAGCCAGTGTTATGAATTCCCTGAAAGAGGATTTTTGTGCGTCTAGCCCGGAACTGTTTCTATAATAGTCAAGGCCGACTTCGCCTATGGCGACAACCTTCTCATCTCTTGCCATATCGCGCATTTTCGACATCACGCTTTCGCTGACCGCGCCGGCATCGTGAGGGTGTATTCCGATTGAGGCAAAAATAGAGCCGTATTTTTTGGCGAGTTCCAGCGATCTTTCGCTGCCTTCGGAGCTCGAGCCGACGTTTATTATATACTTAACCCCTTCGGCGGCGGCTCGTTTAATAACATCATCCCTGTCTTTATCAAAATCCTTAAAATCCAAATGGCAATGGGTGTCTATTAGCATGTTTACGGCTCATTCCTTCGATTTTATCCGAGGAAAGAGCGGGTTGCCTTTATTTATTTTTAAACCCGGCTCAATACGCGCGCTTCCTCCCTTTATATCGCCAAAAAGCGATTTACTGATGTCGCCGCTAAAGGCAAGCTGTCTCCACATCTCGCAAGCTGTGGCAGGCATGAAGGGCGATATTGCTATAGTTATTACCCTGAGGCTCTCGAGCAGATCATGGATTACACTTTTTAATTCGTCATCCCTCTTCTCTTTAAACAGCGCCCACGGCTTTGAGTCTTCAATATATTTATTCGCAGTGTTGATCAATTCCCAGATAGCGGCAAGCGCGCCGCTGAAATTTAGCTCTGCCATATTCGCCTTCATTGCATCCGGTAAACCGCTTATTATCTCTCTAATTTTGGACCCGCCTGCGGATGAGCCTGCGGATTTAGGCCTTTCAGGGATGATCCCGCCGTAATATTTCTCCACCATCGTGAGGGTCCTATTGAGGAGATTGCCAAGGTCGTTAGCAAGGTCCGAATCATGGCGCAGGATAATGGATTCTTCGTCAAACTCTCCGTCAAGGCCAAACGGTATTTCTCTTAAAAGAAAATATCTTAACGTATCCTTGCCGTAAGCGCCTATCACGTAATTCGGATCGACGATATTCCCCTTTGACTTGGACATCTTTTCGCCCTTAAACGTCCACCAACCATGGGCGAAGATAGTCTTGGGCATCTCCAACTCGAGCGCCTTCAGTATGATCGGCCAATATATGGCGTGGTGCCTTATTATGTCTTTCGCCATTATGTGAAAATCGGCGGGCCAAAGCGAAACAAATCTTTTATTATCCTTAGGATATCCGGCGGCGGAGATATAATTTATAAGGGCGTCGAACCACACGTAGACGACATAATTCTTATCAAAAGGCATCTCTATGCCCCAATTCAGCCTCACCAAAGGCCTCGAGATGCAAAGGTCTATAAGCTCGCTATTTTTGATAAGCGCTATGATTTCGTTTCTGCGGGAAAGCGGTTTTATAAAATCGGGGTGAGATTCTATATAATTTTTGAGCCAATCCCCGTACTTGGACATCTTAAAAAAATAATTCTCTTCTTCTATCCTCTCTACGGGGCGCCTGCAGTCCGGGCAAAGATTGCCGTCTGCCTGAAAATCGGTCCAGAACGTCTCGCACGGCGTGCAGAAGTAGCCTTCGTACTTCTTTTTGTATATATCGCCTTTTTTATTCAGTGTCTCTAAAATATATTTGACCGCTTCTTCGTGCTCTTTATCCGTCGTCCTTATGAAAAAATCGTATTTTATATCCAGGCTTTTCCATAAGCTTTTGAAATTTTCGTGGATTCGATCGACAAACGCCTTTTCCCCGCCTTTTTTATATCCCGCTTTTTCGCTGGCCTTCTCTATCTTCTCGCCGTGCTCGTCGGTGCCGGTCAGAAAAAAGACGTCATCGCCAAGTGACCTATGAAACCTGGCTAAGGCATCCGTTGCTATTTGGGTGTAAGAGTGGCCTATGTGCGGAGGCGCATTTACGTAATAAAGCGGAGTTGTTACGTAAAACTTTTTACTCATTTCTCACCGACAGTTTTACGTTCTTTAAGAGATATGCTGTCCCATAATACTTCGACCTGCCTGCCGTCTTCCGTTTCAATGGTTATCGTCCTCTTGATGGCGTTTACATTTATGATTTTGCCTTTTACGTCTTTGGTCTTTATCTTTTCTCCCACGTGAGGCATGTCCTTCATCAGTTCTTTATAACATTCGTGTTCGTAACTTAAGCAGCACATCAGCCTTCCGCACAGGCCCGATATCTTCGTAGGATTCAGCGGAAGGTTCTGCTCTTTGGCCATCTTTATGGTGACCGCGTCGAAATCTTTCAAAAAAGAGGCGCAGCATAATACCCTGCCGCACGGCCCGAACCCTCCAAGAAAACGCGCTTCGTCCCTGACTCCTATCTGTTTTAATTCTATTCGGGCTTTAAAAATGGCGGCGAGGTCTTTTATCAGTTCCCTGAAATCTACTCTGCCCTCGGCGGTAAAATAGAACACGACTCTCGATCTATCAAAGGAATATTCGGCATCTATAAGCTTCATGGGTAGTTTATGTTCTTTGATCTTCTGCCCGCAGGTCCCTATTATCTCCTTTACCTTCTTCTTATTTTTTTCTATCTGGGCGAGGTCTTGCGGGGTGGCTTCTCTTATGATCTTGCGCAGAGGTTCTTCTACGACTTCCGCATCAAGTATTATCTCCGGGTCCGAGACGACCAGGCCGTAGTCAAGGCCTCTATCCGCCTGCACTATTACGCAGCTATCGACGGCGGGCCGCAAGCCTGAAGTGGAAAAATACGAAACCTTTCCGGCTTCGCGTAATCTAACTTGTATTACTTCGTACATTTTAACTCCATCGTACTCAACGCCAATTTCGGGTTGATATTATTTTCAATCTCTTCTTTTGTTTTTAGGATCTTATCGAAAGTACTCAATAATTCACTCATTTTATAGAAATTACCTTCTTTTTTAATGTCATCAAGCCTGTCAGAATTTATTATCAGGGCATTATCGTCGGTCGCCTTGTAGATGAGTATATCTCGGTACCATCCTGCCAAGATTGAAAGATCGGCTGCAAGATTTTTCCTGTCAGCCGAGTTAAGGCCTTCTATCCAGTCGTGCCCGAAAAATTTATCAAGCACCTGATCGCGGTCCGGCGCCTTTACTGCTGCATTAAGGGCCCTAGCCCTTATCACCTGACAACGCGAAGCTATGGTAGGCGGTAAATCGGCCGGCCTCTCTGTAATAAGTATCAATACCGAATTTGCGGGCGGTTCCTCAAGCGTCTTCAAAAACGAATTTGCGGCGGCTGTATTCATTAAGTGAGCGTCTTCGATGATGAATACCTTATACCGCCCTTCGTACGGCTTAAGGACTATGTAGTTTTCGAGTTCCCTTATCTGCTCTATCGTTATATCGCCTCCCTTACCATTATACGCCACCGATTTTACGTCGGGATGTATCTCTTTATCTATTTTTTTGCAGGAGGCGCAGGTATCGCAGGGAGGATCGCCGGGATCAGCGCAGTTTAGCGCCTTCGCGAAATTTTTCGCCAAAAGCGAGCGGCCGCTGTCTCGCGGGCCGGCGAAGATATAGGCGTGCGCTATCCTATTATTCTTTATGGCGCTTTTCAGGCGCCTAATCGCGTCTTCCTGCCCCTTTATGTCCTTAAATGACATGTTTAGCCTTGTCGCGGGACACTCTCCTTAAAAGGCACTTGTATTGTTCGACGGAGGGTGTCCCGCCGGTTGGTTTTACAACCATACTTGACGCTGTTGGTTACGGCTTCAGCGGCTGTTAGCCTTGTGGGTTATTAAATAACTTGCTACTTCTTTTCTTACAAGCTGCTGTGTCTTCTCTATCGCGCTTTGCGTTTTTATTACTTTTATCCTTTTTGGCTCTTCTTTCGCAAGCGAAAGATAGCCTTTTCTTACCGCCCTGTGGTAGCGAAGAGATTTACGCTCCATTCGATCCCTGCCGTTATATTTCCTCTTCCCGCTTGCCCTTTTTAATCCTTCCTTGACGTCGATATCCAGTAATATAGTAATATCCGGCTTAATGCCTTGCGTAGCGTATCTATCGATGATTTTTATCGTGCTTATGTCCTGGCCGCCCGCAAACCCCTGATATGCGAGCGTAGCATCACTAAACCTGTCGCTTATGACTATAAGGCCCTTTAAAAGAGACGGCCTTATCACCTTCTCGATGAGCGCGGCGCGGCTTGCCTCAAAAAGCAACGTCTCGCAGACCGCGTTTATGCCTTTATGTCTTGGATTAAGCAATATTTCCCTTATCTTTTCGCTAAGCGGTATGCCGCCGGGCTCGCGCGTCAAGACGCATTTATAGCCCTTATTCGTAAGATATGTGTAAAGAAGCGCGGCCTGCGTCGTCTTTCCGCACCCCTCCGGCCCTTCGAATGTTATGAATACGCCTTTTTTCATCATTGGTTTATTGGGGATAGACACCTAATATTGGGGACAGATACCTATTTTTTTGTTTAAAGTTATACTTAATAAAAATAGGTATCTGTCCCCATTTTCATGGTGTCTGTCCCTATTTCCTATCCCTTAATCCCGCTCAACTTAATCCCCTCTACAAAGAACCGCTGGTTAAACACAAATACCAGAATAACGGGAATGGTGACCAAAAGCGAGCCGGCCATAAGCAAGGCCCAGTCCGGCTGGGTGTATTGATACACCTCTTGAAAATACGCCAAGCCGATAGGCAGGGTCTTCTTCTCCACAGATTCGGTCACAAGCAAAGGCCACATAAAACTATTCCATGACGCCATGAATGTGAAAGTGGTCAGGGTGGCCAGGATCGGCTTTGAAAGCGGCAGGATTATCTTCCAAAATATCCCGATAAGACTGCATCCGTCTATCCTCGCCGCGTCTTCAAGGTCGCGCGGTATCCCCATGAAAAATTGGCGCAGCATAAAAGTCCCGTACGCGCTGAACATCGCAGGGATTATAAGCGCCTTGTATGAATCTATCCACCTGAAATGAACCATGAGAATATAGACGGGAACAAGCGTCACCGAACCGGGTATCATCATCGTCGCTAAATACGAGAAAAATAATTTGTCCCTGCCCGGAAAAGTAAGCCGCGAGAAAGCGTAAGCCGCGAAACAGCTCGTCATTACCTGCCCTATGGTCACAGCAAGAGCGACAAGTATGCTATTCAAATAGAATCTCGCGAAAGGAACTACCGACCAAACTTTAAGATAACTTGCCCACACGACAGGTTCGGGTATCCATTTCGGCGGAAACGCGTATACTGCCTGCGGCTCTTTCAGCGAAGTCGACAGCATCCACAAAAACGGCAGCATCATAGTAATGCCGAATAAAATAAGGAAGGCATAAGCCACTGTCTTAAAAATAATGTCCCGCCGCGCCTTCATCCGCTTGGATTCAAGAAGCGCTTTTGACATCTGTTCTGTTTCCATTCTTCTCATGTCGCTCCGGTTTAGGGACAGACACCATCGTCCCAACACAGGGACGATGGTGTCTGTCCCTGTTTTCCTAGTAATGAACCAATTTCCCGCCGAACCGCCCCTCGACTTCGCTCGGGACTAGTAATGCACTAGTTTCCCGCCGAACCGCCAGTTAACAATCGTAATTATAAATATGATGATGAATAAAAACCACGCTATGCTCGCCGCATATCCGACGTGGTGCCATTCGTAAAGGTTATTATATATGTAGTACTCTAATGTCGTCGTCGCGCCGTTTGGGCCGCCGCGCGTCATTATATACGCCTGTTCGAATCCGCCTTGAAAGCCCCATATAATGCTCATTATGGTTATGAAGAAGGTTGTCGGGCTGATCATGGGCCAGGTAACTGACCAAAACTTCTGCCACGAATTCGCGCCGTCTATTTCCGCCGCTTCATAAAAATCTTTCGGAATGTTCTGAAGCGCGGCGAGGTAAAGGATAGTATTGTATCCGCCTATGGCGACCCACAAGCTCATCAGCATGAGCGAGGGTTTCGCCCAATTTGTAGACGATAGCCACAAAGGCCCCTGCCATTCAACGCCCAACATGCTGCCTATTTTCATGATCATGCTGTTTAAAAGGCCGAAATTCGGATTGTATATCCATTGCCACAAAAGGCATATCGCCACGCCGTTTGATATCGTCGGGAGAAAGTAAATGGTCCTGAATGCCGCTATGCCCTTCAATTTCTGATTCATAATAATAGCCAGGACCAGGGAAGAGAATATCTGAATGGGGATTATCATCATAAGGAAAACCGTGTTGCCGGCAAATTTCCAGAATTTCGGGTCATTCGCAATCCACGCGCTCTCTTGGCAGTGAAATCCCAATAATTTTATAAAATTGGCGAATCCTACAAAATGCGCCGATAACACCTTCGGCCACGGTGTAAGTTGGGCATCCATGAAACTTAAAAATAACGACGCCAGGACCGGCAATGAAGTAAATAAAAGAAAGCCCAGAAAATTCGGCAGGAGAAAAAGATAAGCCGTCGCCGCCTCCAAATGCCGAGCTTTTAAGTTTATCACTTAACCCTCCATTTTGGGCCCTGTTTAGTGTCTTCTAATACCACGCCTTTATTTTCAAGGTCTTTGCGTATCTCATCCGCCAACTTATAGTTTTTTTTCCTTCTCGCTTCCTCGCGCGCTTTCACCTTCTGGTTTATCCGCTTTTTCTGGTCGGCGGGAATCAGAGTCATTTCAACGGAAGCGGAAAAGTTCCTTGCGAAATTGAGCCCCAGCACTTTTGCCATTTCTCTTATTTCCGAATCGAGCTCTTTTAAAAATGCCGATTTTTTAGCCGGGCTGAACTTGTCGGAATTTATCATCGAATTACCGGCGCTTACCGCGTCAAAAAGAACCGCCAAGGCGCGGGCGGTATTAAAGTCGTCGTCCATCGCCTTCTCAAATTCAGCGCGCACGGTTTTCAACCCTTCGACGCGCTTCGCTTGCTCAGGGTTGACCCTGAGCGAAGTCGAATGGGTCAAAGATTCCTTATCAGCACCCGCCAGTGAGGCGCCTTTATTTTTAGAGATAAAATCCTCTGAGGCGTCAAAGAATATATTAAATCTCTCCACCGCCGATTTTGCCGCCCCTATGGCCTCGTCGGTAAAATCGACCGGCGTCCTATAATGGCTTGACAAGAAAAATATCTTAAGTACGTTCGGGTCTTTGTATTTATTCAAAAAATCGGATATCGTAAGAAAATTCCCGAGGGACTTTGCCATCTTCTGGCCGTTTATGGTCAGGAGGCCGTTATGTATCCAGTAATTCGCGAACTGTTTTCCCGAATATGATTCCGACTGCGCTATTTCGTTTTCGTGGTGCGGAAATATAAGATCCAGGCCCCCGCCGTGTATGTCAAAGTTATCGCCGAGATGCCGCATGCTCATAGCGGAGCATTCTATGTGCCAACCGGGCCTGCCGCTTTCTGTGCCGCCTTTCCAGCAGGGTTCACCTTCCTTCGACTTTTTCCACAAGGCAAAGTCGAGCGGGTCTTCCTTGTTTTCGCCGGGCGATACTCTCGCGCCCGCTTCCATCAGGTCCAACCCCTGATGCGACAATTTGCCGTAATGGCTAAAGCTGCGCACCCGGAAATAGATATCGCCGCCCGCTTCGTACGCATAGCCCTTTTCCTTGAGGCCGCGTATCAGATTAAGCATATCTCCTATATGCTCGGTGGCTTTCGGCTCGACATCCGGCCGGGCTATGCCCAAAGCGCTCATGTCTTCGTTGTACTTATCAAGATACTTCTCGGCGACTTCCTTCACCGCCGTTTTAAGGTCTTTGCCGGGCGAGACTATTTTGCGCGCCCTGTCTATTATCTTGTCATCAACATCGGTTATGTTGCGTACGTATTTTACATTATATTTTTTATACTTGAAATAATTCCTGATGACGTCGAAAACGAAGGCCCCTCTCGCGTGGCCTATATGGGGCTCGTCATACACGGTGGGGCCGCAGACGTACATCTTTACGGTGTTTTGTCGTATCGGCTTAAATTCCTCTTTCTTCCTTGAAAGGGAATTGTATATATAAATACTCATATATTAACTGTAACCGGATATCCGGTTACCCGGGTATCCGGAAGTTTAAAATTACTTATTGCCGTGCCAGTCTTTCATTTCCGCTTCTATCTTATCTATCTCGTGCTGAAGGCGCTCCAGCGAATTTGCGAGAGGGTCAGGCAGTGACGTATAATCCAGATTTATTCCGAGTATCTTCTTGCCCTCTTTTTTGGCTATTCTACCCGGCACGCCGACAACGGTGGAATTTGGCGGAACGTCTCTGACCACCACGGCGTTCGCGCCTATGCTTACGTTATCGCCTATAGTGATATTCCCCAGAACTTTCGCGCCCGCGCCTACAACTATATTATTGCCCAATGTCGGGTGGCGCTTGCCTTTTTCTTTTCCGGTCCCGCCGAGCGTAACGCCCTGAAAGAGCGTGACATTATCGCCTATTATCGTCGTCTCGCCTATCACAACGCCCATCCCGTGGTCTATAAATAGATTTTTTCCTATCGTCGCGCCCGGATGTATTTCTATGCCCGTGATGAGCTTGCCGAGCTGCGAAAGGAACCTCGGCAGAAAAGGGACCCGCGCTTTATACAAAGCGTGGGTTATCCCGTGCGTGACGATAGCGTGGAAACCGGAATACGTAAGCATTATCTCTATCGCACTCGTCGCTGCCGGATCCCTTTCAAGCGCCGATTTTATTTCGCTTCTGAAAAACACATACGCCAGGATAAGATATATAACCGTCAGAATTATTAGTAATAGCAAACCCTCTATTAATACTGTAAGTAAAGCCATTTGTTTCTCCTTGATCCTTAACCCCGACTACTAAACTAACATAATATTGATACTGCTCCGAGCGACATTGCAAAATTTAGCCTTGAGCAAGGTAAAAAGCGGTTTCTAACCTGCCTGCCGGCAGGCAGGAAGGGCGAAATCTGTCCGCAGGCTATATACCAGTGAGCGGTCCCGCCAAAGGCGGGATGAGGCGGCACGGTAGTGCCAGCCGAGTTCAAGCGCCCCCGTTTTTTACCACAGCGAAAGGCGTAAAAAATTTTGCAGGAGCGAGGAGAGTATCAATATTATTATCATCCTTTTTCTATCAACGCGACTGCCTGAGCCGCAATCGCTTCGCCCCTGCCGAGCGAGCCCGTCCCTTCGGTTGTGGTCGCTTTTATGTTCACCTTTTCATTTTCTATCTTTAACGCTTCGGCTATCGACGAGCGCATCCTGTCTTTAAAAGGCTCTATCCTGGGCTCTTCCAGTATCACCACGACATCCACATTATTAATGCGCCACTCGTCTTCGCGCAAAAGAGAGCCCACCGTCTTTAAAAGTTCCCTGCTAGATATGTTTTTATACCTATCGTCTCGGTCCGGAAAATGCTGGCCTATGTCTCCTTTGGCGGCTGCCCCTAAAAGCGCGTCGCATATCGCGTGAAGCACGACATCCGCATCCGAATGGCCTTCCAGCCCCCTTATCGCCGGGATCTCTACTCCGCCGAGGACAAGCTTTCTATCGTCCACCAGGCGGTGAAAATCATAACCTATGCCTATCCGCATCATTTTTCGGCTAACGCCTCTGCTATTTTTAAATCCTCAACAGTCGTGATTTTTATATTTTTATAGTCGCCTTTTACTATCTTTACTCGCCCGCCTACCAGCTCCGCCAAAACAGCGTCATCCGTAAATAGCTTGTCAGGGCCTATCTTCTTATACGCCTTTTCTATGAGTTCTTTTTTAAACACCTGGGGTGTTTGCGCTTCCCATAGATAGCGCCTCTGCGGCGTATAACTTACAAATGACCCGTCCTTTGATAATTTTACGGTCGCCTTTACAGGAACGGCAGAAATGGCCGCGCCGAATCGTCTTGCCGCCGCAATAAGCTTTTTAAACAAATCTTTACTTACAAACGGCCTTACGCCGTCGTGTATCAGGATTAAAGATGTATTATCGGCAATATAGCGCAAACCATTCTTAACCGATTCGGATCTGATTCTTCCTCCGGCCACAATATGCTTCACTTTATTTATGCGATATCGCCTTACCAGTTCTTCGGCCTTTTTAATCAAAGATCTGTCAACCGCCAGAATTATGTCATCTATTAATGGCGAATCTTGAAGCACCGCTAACGCATACGCCAATATCGGTTTTCCGCGCAATTTGGCAAAAGGCTTCTTCTCTTTTGATTTAAATCTTACGCCTTTACCCGCAGCAACAACTATCGCCGTAGTTTTCATTCTACCTCTTAAAATGGGGACAGCTACCATCTTATATGGGGGACAGACACCATCGTCCCTGTATAGGGACGATGGTGTCTGTCCCTAAATAGGTGTCTGTGTCCCTATTTTTACCGCTTTTTCTCGCTCTCCTCCATCTTCGCGAAAATCATCCTGCCGGCGGATGTCTGGAGAACGCTTGTCACAACGACTTTCAGGCTCTGTCCTATAAGATAACGGCTATTATCTACGACGACCATCGTTCCGTCGTCAAGATATGCGACACCCTGATTATATTCCTTGCCTTCTTTGGTGATCCTGACCTGCAGGACTTCGCCCGGAAGCACGACCGGCCTTAGGGCATTTGCCAGATCGTTGATGTTTAAAACGATGACGCCCTGAAGTTCCGCGATTTTATTCAGGTTATAATCATTAGTCACTATCTTACCGCCCAGGACTGTCGCCATCTTTATAAGTTTCGCGTCCACTTCGGTGATTTCGGGAAAGTCCTCGTCAGCTATCTTGATGTCTGTGTTAGGGCTCTTCTGCATCTTGTTCAATATGTCGAGCCCGCGGCGGCCCCTGTTTCTTTTAAGCGAGTCCTGCGAATCGGCTATCTGCTGCAACTCTTTCAACACAAACCGCGGTATTATGAGCCTGCCTCCTATAAACTTGGTCTGGCATATGTCCGCGATCCTTCCGTCGATTATGACGGATGTATCCAATATGACGAGCTGTTCAGTCTGATCGCGCCGCTCAAACTTCACATAAGGTATTATCAGGCTGAACTCGTCTTTGCCGCGAAGCGCTATCACCATGCCCAGATAACAGAATATCAAGGTGGTAATGATCTGGATCGCCAGAAAGATTTCCATTTTCATCGGAATAAGCTTTACCACCGCCATCAGTATCCAGCTCATGAATATCCCGAATACAAGGCCCACCAGGCCCGCTGAGAGATTTCTCGTAGAAATTTTCTGCGTCAATAATTCGCCGAACATCAATGCACCGGCGCCGAATAAACCCAACGCAGCGCCTATTAACGGCCAGGCGGCATTTACCCCAGAATAAAATGAACCTATATAATAACCCGCCACTACGCTTAAAAAAATGAAAAATACCCTTATGAATATAATAGTCAAAATATCACCTCCGATTTTCGGTAGAAAATCGTCCCGAGAAAGCGAGCTCGCAGTCAATCTGTGCGAGCGCGCCGAGGGACTACTTTTCGAACGCCGCCTCAAGCGCTTCCTTTAAAAAAGAGACCGGAATAATTTCCATATTAACCTTGTTTACGCCGGATAAATTACTCTTAGGGATCAACGCGCGCTTAAAGCCCAACCGTTCGCTTTCTTTTAACCGTTTCTCTATCCGATTTATGCCCCTGATTTCCCCGCCCAATCCGACCTCACCCATCACGACGCAATCATAGTCGCACGGTGAATCTTTATAATTAGAAGCCACGGCTATGACTATGCCTAAATCTACGGCGGGTTCGGTTATATTCACCCCTCCCGCTACATTTACATAAATATCGAATTTGCCCAATTCCAATCCCGCCCGCCTTTCTAAGACGGCCGAAAGCAAAGAGATCCTGTTATAATCTACGCCCCGCGTCTCTCTTTTGGCAACGGCGAAATTTGTAGGCGAGACCAACGCCTGCACCTCTACTAAAAGCGGCCTCGTCCCTTCCATCGTCGGAACAACAACGAAACCGGAAATGCCCTTCGGCCTCTCCTCTAGAAAAATTCCGGAGGGATTAGGCACTTCTAAGAGCCCGTTTTCCGACATCTGGAATATTCCTATTTCGTTTGTCGAGCCGAATCTGTTCTTTACGGCCCGCAGGAGGCGAAAACTCATGTGCCTTTCGCCTTCAAAATATAAGACCGTATCCACAATATGTTCAAGCACTCTCGGCCCGGCGATACTCCCGTCTTTCGTAACGTGCCCGACAAGAAAAATGGATACACCCATTTTCTTCGCCATAAAGGTAAGCTCTTGGGCGCACAGTCTCACCTGGCTCACGCTGCCGGGCGAAGATGAAAGAGCGTCTTTATAAATCACCTGTATCGAATCGATGATGACGATTTGGGGCTTGAGTCTATTTATATAATCCTGTATCGAATCTAAATTCGTCTCGTTTACTATAAATAACTGCCCGGAAGCGCTGCCGACTCTGTCTGCCCTGAGTTTCGTCTGTTGTATCGATTCTTCGCCGCTGACGTAAAGGACCCGTCTCCTGCCGCTCAGCGAATCGGAGACCTGGAGTAAAAGCGTAGATTTGCCTATGCCCGGGTCACCGCCTATCAGCGTTACGGAACCGGGTACTACTCCTCCGCCTAAAACCCTGTCGAGCTCCGCTATATTTGTAGAAAATCTCTTATCGCGAATCGACGGTATTTTATCCACGGATACCGGCGGCTCTTTTATAAACGTAGCCTGGAAATCATTGGGGCCCGCCTTGGCGAACTCGGGCGCAAAATCGGTTTCCTCTACCATGGAATTCCATGTATTGCAATCCGGGCATCTTCCGAGCCATCTTACGGCCTGATACCCGCATTCCTGGCATGTGAATATTGTTTTTTGTTTAAGTTTGGTCATATCATGTTCTTGTATTGAGTAGTGAGTATTGGGTTGTGAGTATCATGTAATCTCAATACTCAATACCCCATACTCAATACTAAAAATCATTTCGGCCTATTCATCAACTTCCACGGATTAGCTTTTATGTCGGCGGTAAATTCTTCCAAATTGTTATATATGCTGTCATCCGTAAGAAACTTACCTATAGTACCTTCGCCGTTCTTCAGCCTTTCCATTACGACTGTAAAGGAATCTGCCAATTGCTTAAATTGGACCGTCATGTCTTCCATGGAAACGGGGTCTTTACCTGCCAATACGCTTCCGGCCTTTAGAAAATCCTTACTTTTTCCCGGAAATATCTCGAGATATTTCTCGCCAAGTATGCCGAGCGTATTTATTACCGCTCTTGCGTCGGATTCAATCATGATATCATCTCTCTTTATCCACGCCGAAAGTTCGACCTTTGTCTTCTTTTCCTTATTGTCATAGTATACTTTTAAATCATCCACCTCGCCCACTTCGATGCCGGCAAGCCTGACAGGGGCGTTCTTTGCTATCCCGTTCGCAAAGTTGAATGTCACTTTGATGTGATACCCCGGCTTTATAACATAAATGTCGCGTATGGAAAAAAGCATCGATAAAAGGACTACAAGCCCCACTAAAATAAATATTCCGACCTTCACTTCCAACGATATGCCTTTATTATTCATATATTACTCCTTGTATAATTTGTAATTATAATTGCGCTCTCACCGGCTCTTTTTCCGTTATCGGGCCTACCGCAGCGCCGGTTATGAACTGTTTTACTACCGGATTCTTCGTGTTCTTTATCTCGTCGGGCGTGCCGACTTCTATGATCTTGCCGCCGTAAAGCATGGCTATCCTGTCCGCTATCTTATAAGCGCTGACCATGTCGTGCGTCACCGCGATGGATGTTATCTTCAATTTATCGTGCAGCGTAACTATCAGATCGTTAACGGCGTCGCCCATTATCGGGTCTACTCCCGTTGTGGGCTCGTCGTACATTATGATCTCCGGATTAACGCATATGGCGCGGGCTAAGCCGACGCGCTTTTTCATGCCGCCCGAGAGTTCCGCCGGTTTTAACTCCTCTATCCCGCTAAGGCCTACGTGCCCCAAGCATTCCTTGATCCTCTTTTCTATCTGAGCGACGCTTAAATTAGTATGCTCGTACAAAGCGAAACCTACGTTTTCGCCGACCGTCAATGAATCAAAGAGAGCCGCCCCCTGAAAGAGCATGCCGAATTTCATCCTGAAATCGTTCAGTTCTTTTTCGTCAAGCCTCGTGATATCTACCCCGTCTATTATCACTTGTCCCGCGTCCGGTTTCATGATGCCGATGATATGTTTCAAGAGGACGCTTTTGCCCGTGCCCGAACGCCCGATTACGACCATCGTCTCGCCCTTTTTGATATTAATGTTCGCGTTATCTAAGACGACGTGGTTACCGAATGCCTTGCATAAATTTATTATTTCTATCATAGTTACACCTTGAACGCGAAATAGAACAACGCCGTGAAGAAACAGTCGGCCGCTATTATCATGATAAAACTTATGACTACGGCGAGCGTTGTCGATTTTCCTACTCCCTCGGCACCTCCGTCTGTCTTCATGCCCTGGAAGCAGGCCACTATCGCTATTATTATTCCAAAAGCGAACGATTTTATTAAACCGGTGAATACATCTTTAAAAACTAGAGGCTGATAAGTCATCCTCATATACATGTTGGCGCCGATGTTAAGCTTGAAGACTCCTATTATGTACCCGCCCATGATACCGATCATATCTGCGTAAACCGTCAAAAGCGGCAGCATTATTATAAGCGCTAAAAACCTCGGGACGACAAGATATTTGACGGGATTTGTGGCCAGCGTCTCAAGCGCGTCTATCTGTTCCGTCACCTTCATCGTGCCGAGTTCCGCGGTGATGGAGGCGCCTACGCGGCCCGCTACCACCAAAGCTGTCAGCACCGGCCCGAGCTCCCTCACCATCGAAAGCGAGACTAATGACGCTATATACATCTCGGCGGACATCTTTTGCATCTGATAAGCGCTCTGTAGCGCGAGCACCATTCCGGTAAAAAGGCTGGTGAGCAGGACTATCGGCAGGCTTTTGACGCCTATCTTATCCATCTGGTCAAATACTTGTTTTCTCTTAAGCGGCGGAATCAGCAGCCAGAATATCGTCTGCGCCAGTAATATGCAGGCGCCTCCTACATAATCCGCAATCTCTACAAAACGCGTTCCAAGGGTACTAGCCCAGTTTTCAATACTCTTCAGATTATTATTCGAAGGCAAACCTATCTCCTTTTCTTACGGCTTTGATTGTACTGCCGGGTTTAAACTTGCCGGCGATGATATCCTCGGCGAGAGGATCTTCCAATAATCTTTGTATCGTCCTTTTAAGCGGCCTTGCGCCGAAAATAGGATCAAAACCTTTTTCTACAAGGAGTTCTTTGGCGTCCGGATCCATGGTCATATCTATATTCTGCTCTTTAAGGCGTTTTTTGACTTCGTCGATTTCTATATCTATTATCTTGTAAAGATCGTCCTTGGTAAGCGAATGGAAGACTACGATATCGTCCACCCTGTTAAGAAACTCGGGTTTGAACGTCTTTTTCACTTCCTCAAGAAGCATTCTTTTCATATCGTCGTAACTGGCCCTTTCGGCGTTCTCGGTTATAAAACCTACCGAGGTCTGTTTCTTCAGAAGTTCCGCGCCGATATTAGAAGTCATGATTATTATCGTGTTTTTAAAATCCACTCGCCTTCCGAAAGAATCGGTCATGCGGCCTTCCTCCAGGACCTGAAGCAGAATGTTGAATACGTCGGGATGTGCCTTTTCGATCTCATCAAGAAGTACTACCGAATACGGCCTTCTTCTCACCCTTTCTGTCAGCTGCCCGCCCTCCTCGTAACCGACATAGCCGGGCGGAGCGCCGACAAGCCTCGATACGTTGAATTTTTCCATATATTCCGACATATCCAGCTGGATTATAGCGTTTTCGTCGCCGAACATATATTCCGCAAGCGCGCGCGCCAATAAAGTCTTTCCTACTCCCGTAGGCCCCATGAATATAAACGAACCTATCGGTCTTTTTGGGTCTTTTATCCCGGCCCGCGAACGCCTGACCGCGTGGGCTATCGCCGAAATGGCCTCGTCCTGCCCCACGACCCGTTTGCGCAATCCATCTTCCATCTTTAGGAACTTCTCGGTCTCTTTCTCTTCCAGCCGCACAAGCGGTATGCCTGTCCATTTTGATACTATCAGCGCCACGTCCTCATCGGTAACCTTTGTCTCCATCTCTCCCTTTTTCTGGCTCCATTCCCTTTTTACGGTCACCAATTTGTCTTTGGCTTTTCTTTCGAGGTCCCTGAACTCGGCGGCCTTTTCAAAATCCTGCCTGTCAACGGCGGCTTCTTTCTCTTTTTTCAGATTTCCTACTTCCCCTTCCAGCTCCTTCATGTCAGGCGGCGCAGTCATTACCGCAAGATGCGCGCGTGAGCCGGCCTCATCTATTACGTCTATCGCCTTATCGGGAAGGAATCTTCCGCTTATGTACCTGTCAGAAAGCCTTGCTGCCGCCTCAAGCGCTTCGTCGGTAAATTTTACCTTATGATGCGCTTCGTACTTATCGCGCAATCCTTTCAGTATCCCTATCGTCTCATTAACATTCGGCGGCTCCACCATAATAACCTGGAATCTGCGTTCCAGCGCAGCATCTTTTTCTATGTACTTTCTATATTCGTCAAGCGTGGTCGCGCCTATGCACTGTATTTCCCCCCGCGAAAGCGCGGGCTTCAAAATATTTGACGCGTCTATAGCGCCTTCCGCGGCGCCGGCGCCGACAAGAGTGTGAAGTTCGTCGATGAATATGATGAGGTCCTCGGAACGCTTTATCTCATCCATAACGGCTTTTATTCTCTCTTCGAATTGGCCTCTATATTTTGTCCCGGCTACCATAAGAGCGAGGTCTAATATTAAAATACGGTTATTTCTCAGTATCTCGGGCACATCGCCGGTTATGATCTGCTGCGCCAGCCCTTCGACTATCGCCGTTTTGCCGACGCCGGCTTCGCCCAATAAGACGGGGTTATTCTTCGTCCTTCTGCTTAAGACCTGAACTACTCTTTCTATCTCATTCCTCCTGCCTATGACCGGGTCAAGCTTGCCTTGCTTGGCGAGTTCTGTCAGGTCGCGCGCAAAAGCGTCAAGGGCAGGCGTCTTCTTCGTGCCGATGCCGGTGCCGCGGGGCATCGCGGATTTATTGGGGGCTATCCCGAAGTCCGGCGTGGCCGAACCCAATAACCTCATGACCTCATTCCTGACTTTATTCAGATCGAGCCCCAGATTGATCAACACCTGTGACGCCACCCCCTCGCCTTCTCTCAACAGGCCGAGAAGAAGATGCTCTGTCCCCACGTAATTGTGGCCGAGCGAAACGGCCTCGTCCATCGCGAGTTCCATCACTTTTTTCGCTTTAGGGGTAAACGGAATATCGCCGGAGATTACGGTGCTTGGGCCCGTCTGAACGAGTTTTTCCACCTCTACCCGTATCTTTTCGGAACTCAAACCAAGATTCTCCAAAACCGCTGCGGCTACGCCTTCCCCTTCTCTCACGAGCCCTAATAATATATGTTCCGTACCTATATAATCGTGATTAAACCTTTTGGCTTCCTCTTTGGCCAAAAGAATGACTTTCCTGGCCCTTTCCGTAAATCTATTAAACATCGCCATTATTATTAACTCCTATGCATTGTCGGGGACACTTTCCTTTAAAGTCACTGGCTATAATCCGACGGAAAATGTCCCCATAGTGTCTGTGGTATCGTTTATACTCTTTTGGTTCAACTGCCAGCGCTTTTGGTGCGTCTTATTATAAACCGGCTAACTGACTAAACCTTCAACTTATCCCGTATCAGATCCGCCCGCTTCATATCCCTATCCGTAGAAGAAAGTTTTTTACCCTCTATCTTCTGGAGATGGGCCGGTTGCGTAAATATAAAAAGCTCGTTAAGCGTTTTTCTGTTTATGTCGGTTATTATTCCTATATCCACGCCGAGCCTTATCAAGGAAAGCAACCGTATTGTCTCGTCGCTGGTAATTATTCTCGCGCTCTTCAACGTGCCGTAAGCCCTCCATATCCTGTCGCTAATGGAGGCTTTATTATTGGTCAATAGGTATTCTCGCGCGCTCCGCTCTCTTCTTATTACCTGATTTATCAACTTTTCAATATTATCTATTATGTCCTCTTCGGATCGTCCGAGAGTTACTTGATTCGATATCTGGAAGAAATTCCCGCTGGCCTCGCTGCCTTCGCCGTAAAGCCCCCTCGCCGCGATGCCGAGCTTAGTTATGGCCTGCAGCACTCTCGCTATCTGATTGGTTATTACCAAAGCGGGGAGATGCATCAAGACCGAACCTCTTACGCCGGTGCCGATATTTGTGGGACAGGCGGTAAGGTATCCCCATCTTTCGGAATACCAATATTCAATCTTTGTGGACAATTCATCATCAAGGGTATCGACTATGCGCCACGTGTCCACAAGGTTGAAACCGGATTGTATGGCGTGAGCCCTTATGTGGTCTTCCTCATTTACCATTATTGATATGATCTCTCTATCATCTACGGCGAGGGCCTTGGCTTCGTCTGTCACGGCATGCTCGCGGCTCATAAGGTGCCTTTCAACGAGAAACAGCCTGTCAACCTCGTCGAGATCCGTTATCTTGATAAACATAGAGTTCTTCATATATTTGGAAGTATTTATTGCCTCTTTTACGATAGAAAAGACTTCTGCCTTTTCTTTTTTTCCGGCCCAGTGATAAAAAGGGTAGTCTTTGACATTCCTGGCGATGCGCACTCGGCTCGATATGACTATATCCGCATTGGGCCCTTCGTCCTTCAGCCATTCTCCCGTCTGTTTAGCGATATCGTTTATGTTCACTTTCGTTCCTCGCGTTCGTATTTTTTTATCTCGTCCCTTAATTGCGCCGCTTCTTCGAATTCCTCAAGTTCTATCGCGCGTCTTAGGCGCTTTTTGAGTTGCTCGATATCCACTTTTCTGGTCTTGACCGCTTTGCCTTTTTTGCCGGGGGATTTGCCCACATGAATATCGGAACCGTGAATTCTTTTCAATAGCGGTGCGAGATAGGTCTTGAATGACTCGTAGCACTGCCCGCACCCCAATCTTCCTATTTTCTTAAAATCGCTGTAGGTCATGCCGCAGGCGGGGCATTTGACTTTTTTTTCCTTCACCGTTTCAACCGGAGTATCTAAATTCGCCAGGCCTGCCAACAGATCCGCCAGGCCGAAATGCTCTTCCATCTCCGCGCCCTTCTGCTTGGCGCAATCCTCGCAAAGATGAAGTTTGGTCATCTGCTCATTTATGATCTCCGTAAGGTGGACCGTCGCCTCGTTCTTGCCGCAGATATCGCATACCATATTATTCTTCCTGTTTTCTATTCTTCAGCTCGACCGCCACCCTGTCTATCTCTTTGACCTGTTCCGAAAGCTTGTTTATGTCAAGGCTCTCACCCTTAAGGCTGTTATGCAATTGGGCTATCTTCATCCTGATCTGGTCTATAAGGCGCATATCCTGGTACATTCTGTCTTTTAGCGCATGGACCATGTGGTTAAAGGCGTCTGCCAATTCGCGCAATTGGTCTTTTTTCCTTATCTGAATAGTATCGAGATGGTTTTCAACCCCTATCAAATTCATATTTTTCGCTATTCGATACATCGGGCCGGCTACTTTGTGCGAAGTATATATCCCCAACGCAAAAAGAAGCAGCGAAACTAAAAATATCATTACGGGTATGTTCACCAAAAACTGGTTTTGTATGGAGTTTATGTAAGCTTTGGGCAGTGCTGCCTCTCCTACAATCTGATGGAAAAGGTCCAGGTGAATTTTGTTGATATACCACAATGACAAACCAAAAACCAGTATTACGACACTGACGCAAAGAATGAGCAACCAGCTATACGACATCTGCAATTCTCTATTGACTAAATACTGCCTACGGGCGTGAACTTTTGGCTTCATTTGACATCCCTCCTTTTATGTTTGTGCCGCTATTTTATAGTTTCGTCAGTACTTGACGCCGCTTTTCTTCGTCAGATTGCGGAATTCTTCCATCAATTTCATAGTAACTTTGCCGGGAGAGCCGTTGCCGATAATCCTGTTATCTATTTTTATAACAGGGATTATCTCGGCTGCCGTTCCGGTAAGGAAGCATTCGTCCGCATTAAACAACGCGTGCCTCGTGAGCACTTTTTCGGAAAATTTTATCTCCTCCGCCCGCGCTATATCTATAACGGAGTCCCTCGTGATGCCTTCAAGCGCCCCCAGATAGATCGGCGGCGTAATAAGCTCACCCTTCTTTATTATAAAGATATTATCGCCCGTGCATTCCAAGACGTAACCCTGAGCGTTCAGCATGATCGCCTCTTCAAATCCGGAGTTCACCGCCTCTATCTTCGCGAGGATGTTATTGAGATAGTTCAGCGATTTTATCTGCGGATTCAGCGCCTCGGGTAGATTGCGCCTTGTCGGCACTGTAATAATTTCGAGCCCTTTTTCATAATATTTCTCGGGATAAAGCATGATCTTATCGGTTATGACGATAATAATCGGCTTCTTGCATTTTCTGGGGTCAAGGCCTAGGTCGCCTGAGCCGCGCGTAACTACTAATCTTATGTACGCATCGCTGAGATTATTCTCTTTCAGAGTCGATATTACCGCCTGCTCGATCTCTTTTTTTGAAACGGGGATATCCAGCATTATGCTTTTGGCTGAGGCGTATAATCTGTCAATATGCTCCCTGAGCTTAAAGATAAGGCGATCGTAAGACCTTATGCCCTCAAACACACCGTCGCCGTAAAGAAGCCCGTGGTCAAAGACCGATATCTTGGCATCCTCTTTTTCGTAAAACTTCCCGTCGATATAGATTTTAAGGCCCATTTATCCCCTCCCGGGTATTTAATGAAATATTATATCATATCTTTGCTCAATAACCCATCTTTTATTCCAAGACACCGGTCTCCATTCGCGGAAAACTCCTTCTGGTGGGTCACTATAGCAAGAGTCAGATTTTCCCCTTTATTTATGGAGAATATAAGATCGTATATGGCCTTGCCGTTTTTAGAATCCAGGTTCCCTGTCGGCTCATCGCAAAGAAGCACTATGGGCGAATTGATCAAAGCCCGCGCAATAGCGACGCGCTGCTGCTCGCCGCCCGACATCTCTGACGGCCGGTGATTTAATCTGTTAGAAAGCCCCACTTTTGACAATAAGCTTTCCGCTCTTTTTCTGGACTCCCTAAAGTCGGACCTGGGGCGTATCATGGCCGGCAACATGACATTTTCTACGGCCGTGAATTCCGGCAAAAGATGATAAAACTGGAAAACGAACCCTATCTTCTCGTTTCTGATAACGGCCTGCTTTTTATCCGCAAGCCCGTAAATACTCTCGCCGCCCAACATGACCTCGCCGCTATCCGGTTTTTCAAGCCCGCCTAAAATATGCAATAAAGTAGATTTCCCGGCGCCCGAAGGGCCTACTATAAAAAGGACCTCGCCTATGATAACGGATATATCTATGCCTCTTACGGCATCTACTTTATCTCGGCCGTTCGCAAAACTTTTACGCAAGTTTTTCGCCGCAATCAAAACATCACTCATACCTCAGGGCCTCAACTACGTCTAACCGCGCGGCCTGCGACGACGGATAAACCGTAGCGAGCAAGCTTAAAAGAATTGCGGCTACGGCTATTACAGCGGGGTCGTGCCAATTTATGCTCATCGGAAGCGCGTCGATATAATAAATATCGTTCGGCAATTTTATCAACTTGTATGTCTGCTGTAACCACACAATCAAAAGTCCTGCGCCCGACCCCAATATAGTGCCTATAAATCCTATAAAAAATCCTTCCAGCGTAAATATCGCCCTTACGTCGTTATTTTTCGCGCCTATTGCTTTAAGTATGCCTATATCTTTGGTCTTCTCCATAACCCGCATGATGAGCATGCTTGCTATGTTAAAACATGCCACCAGAACGATAAGGGTCAGGAGTACGAACATCGCTATCTTTTCCAAAAGCAGCGCGCCAAACAGGTTCTTATTGAGGTCCATCCAGTTCCGCACAAAATACGGGTAATGCAGCTTAGAGATTAATTCTTTTTTTACTTCATCGGCCTTGAGCACATCCCCTATCTTTGCCGTGATAGCCGTAACGGTGTTTGTGTTGAATAATTTTTGCGCGGCCGTCAAATTTACAAAGACATTGTTAACGTCGAAACTATATAACCCCGCATGAAAAATGCCTACTATTTTAAAAGTCTGCGGCTTGCTCGAAGCTGCTGATACCAGAGAAATTTCGTCGCCTACCTCAAGCCCCATTTCCTTCGCCAATTCGTTCCCTATTAAAAGCCCCGTTTCTCCCAATATGGGAGCGGGCCCGGTGACGTATTTCTTTATATTCGTTACATACTTCTCGGTATCTTCTTCTACGCCGTTCAATATCGCGCCGGTAAACCCGTCCCGGTATTTTAAAAGAACCTGTCCCGTAATAAAAGGCGAAAAACTAAGCACATCCTTTGTGCCCGATAAAACTTTTTTGACCAGAGGGTCCTCGGAACTCATGCCGCCTTCGCGCTCTATAAATATGTGCGGGGTCGTCCCGATTATTCTTTCCTTCAACTCATTATTGAAACCGCTCATGACGGCAATGACGATTATGAGCGCCGCCACTCCCACCGCTACGCCGAAGATCGATATGAGGCTTATGGCCGATATGATTTTCTCCCTGCTTCTCGTCTTAAAATACCTTAGTGCGACAAAAAGGCGCCAGTTCATACTTCCTTTCTAAGCTGCTCGTTAGGGTCAGACCCCAGCCCGTGCTAACACACTGTTTAGGGTCTGACCCTACACCTGTCTTGCTAGCCCGTGCTAACACACTGTTTAGGGTCTGACCCTACACCTGTCTTGACCCTAAACCTCTTTCCTCAGTTGCGGGAAAAGTATCACATCGCGTATTGAAGGAGAATTAGTAAACAGCATCACCAGCCGGTCTATGCCTATCCCGAGCCCGCCGGCCGGAGGCATTCCGTATTCGAGCGCCCTTATGAAATCCTCGTCTATCTCGCCGTCTTCGCGCTGCTCTTGGAACCTTTCTTTCTGTTCGATAGGATTATTCAATTCCGAATAAGCGTTGGCTACTTCCATGCCGCCCATGAATAATTCAAATCTGTCAGTGAGAAGAGGGTCGTCTTTTTTGACTTTAGCGAGCGGACAAAGGTCTTTAAACATATCCACAACAAAGACGGGGTGATTTGACTTCGGCGTAAGAAGGTCCGCTATTATATTTGCGACCTGGGTCCTGCCGATATTTTTATTTTCTACCTCCACGCCCTTGACCTTGAGTTTTTTCACCCATTCTTTTTCATCATCGTCCGGATTTATGCCGTAGGATTCTTTCATTATCGCGGCGAACGAGACCTTCTCCCATTTAGTAAGGTCTATAACCGTGTCCTGATACTCTATCTTGTCTTTCCCTAAAACTTTTTTTGCCGTCTCGGTTATTAACTCCCTTGTCAGCTCCATCGTGCCTTCACAGTCGCTATAAGCGGTGTAGGCCTCAAGCATCGTAAATTCGGGATTATGCCTGATAGATATGCCCTCGTTCCTAAAACTCTTGTTTATCTCGTAAACCTTTTCGAACCCGCCCACAAGCAGTTTTTTAAGATAAAGTTCGGGCGCTACCCTAAGATAAAGGTCCATATCCAGCGCCTCGTGATGCGTCTTGAACGGTTTACCGGCAGCACCGCCGGCGATAGGCTGCATCATAGGCGTCTCTACTTCCAGATAGCCTTTTCTATCAAGAATGGAACGGATGCTTTTTATTATTTCTGACCTTGTTTTGAATATATCTTTTACGGCCGGGTTGGCGATCAAGTCAAGATACCTTTGCCTGTATCTCGTCTCCACGTCTTTCAATCCGTGCCATTTTTCGGGAAGCGGCCTCAGGCTTTTGGAAAGCACGGCGAAATCCTCTACCTTCAAAGTGGGTTCGCCTGTTCTTGTCTTAAAAAGCTCGCCCCTTGCGCCGATTATATCCCCTATATCAAGCATTGAATCGACGATCTCGAATTTTTCGCCGCCTAATATGTCGTTATTAAAATATAATTGCATCTTTTCTGTCTCGTCCCGAAGATCGCAGAATATGCTCTTACCGTGCTTTCTTTTAGCCATAATCCTGCCGGCGATAGTTGTCTTTCCGCCGGCTTTAAAATCCGCTATCACCTCTTTTATCTGCGCGGATACGGAAAATTTGCCGCCAAAAGGATCGATACCTTTATTAACTAATAAATTTAATTTTTCATACCTATCTTTAATGATATCGGACATTTCTATTCTTTCCGCGTTGAAAGTTAGTGGAGCCCCTCGGGCTCCCTCCCCGAAGGGGAGTGCGAAGCCTCCCCGAAGGGGAGTAAATATACTTTATCGTATTTATATTAGCATATTATATATTATGTCAATATTTATGTCAATGCGAAATAAGAGGTTAAAGATAAGTGGTTACCAAGTCACAAGGTCACAAGGTCACCAGTAAACGTGTGACGTGGTGACTTTGTGTCGTGGTGACTTTTTTCATCAATCTCTAAGATGCAAATCCACATAGCAAGCCAACAGTTCACGTATCTTTGGGGGCGGCGGAACTGTAAAATAACTATCGATAACGGAGTGGCCTATCTCGTGGGCGAGCACTGATTCGGAGAGGTTGTTAGCGGATGTATATATTGTCTTAAATTTGTGGACGTAAAAAGCTTTGTAATTCGCGTCTTCTTCAAATATCTCCTTATAATTCCCGTTAAGCCCTTCTTGGGTATTATATATTTTGATGTTTATTTTAAAGGCCGCGGGATACATGTCGAGGACCCTTCTGGTCTTCCTGATTAAGATGTCGATCTTATTCGCTACTTTTTCCTCCTCCGATATGCCCCTTTCAAGGAATATCTCCTTTTCTACGAGGTCATATTTGGCGAAATCGACGTCTATTTTTTTAATGGCGTTCGTTAAATCTACGCCGCTTTGGACACATATAGTCGCGTAGGAGCTGGTTATTACAGTCCAGTCCTTTTCGGCGGCCTCACCGTTTGGTTTAGCGCCTGCTTCCTCGGCAAATAGAGGAGTGGCTCCGGCCAAGATCATAAAAAATGTAAGGTATAATAATAAAGATAACGGTCTATTTCTCATCCTGCCCTATAATCTAAACTTATCTATCCTTCCGTTGATAATGTTGCTTGAATTTTCCAGGTTATCTATATTTTTTTTGATTTCCTTAGACTCAGACGGCAATTTATCGCTTATTTTCTTGATCTCGCCTATCTCCGCGGTTAGGCGTTTGAATTCCTTTTTTATATCGCTTATCATGCCGTTCAGCCGCTGGCGGGACCTATTGAAGACATCCGAGAATACCCTGGCCTCGTCCCCTCTTCTGAAATAGATATCGAAGCTGACATCACCTTCCCCCATCCTATCGAGCGAATTCTCCAGCTTATAAAGGGGGCCTGCTATGCGATGCGATATAAACAAAACTACGGCGATAGTCGCGATACTTACAAGGATTATCGATACTAAGCTGCTTAGAATAAGCCCGGGCATTATAAACTCTGTGCTTGGTTTTATACTGATCCTCGAATTTTCAAAAACCGTAGTAACGCTATGGCTTAGAAATAGATGTATCAGCAAGGCCGAGATGATCGCGGTCAGCATTACTAATGCGCAGAATTTCATAATAAACTTAGTCTGAAACTCCTTCTTGATGAAATAGTTTTTGCGTCTGTTTTCCATATGTACCCCCGATTTTTGCGTGCAAAAATCGTCCTGACCCCGCCGTGGCGGGGGAAGGACCTTTGCCTATCTTAGTTTAGCGAATTGAATACTTTTTCGTCGATTTTTATGCGAGTTTTCGAGTGTAGCGTTTCTATCCATTGATCCATTGCCTCTTTACCCTTGACGGCGCGTATGCGCCGTTCTATCTCGTCTCTCAGTGACACGAGCTGCTTTACTTCATTCGGAGCGATTTCTTCTATGATTATAAGAGCCCATTTCCCGTTTATCTTTATTACATCTTTGCCTTTATCGGTATTTACGCTAAAAACATAGTATTCCAGCGGCGACTGCCCTTCGCCCAGCACATACAATTTTGAAGGTATTACATAACTGATCGCGAACTTTTGCGGCTCTTTTTCCCACAACCCAAGCGTATCGCCCTTTTCGCCTATGGCTTTCTCGGCATATTTTCCGTCGGAAAATACGATTATTTTCGCCCTTATTTTGTTCTTCATCTTATTGTAGTAC
>Ga0315294_10001121_pt1 | contig 28853 bp, 29 predicted proteins | sample YL17G13_40_MG_FD_203626 | JGI IMG/M metagenome (GOLD analysis project Ga0315294, IMG submission 203626) | Sediment microbial communities from Yellowstone Lake, YNP, Wyoming, USA - YL17G13_40 | ecosystem: Environmental > Aquatic > Freshwater > Lake > Sediment | place: USA: Wyoming | collected... | reverse complement strand
GATGGAGCAGCCCAGGATGGTCTCTGCCTCGGAGATGTTCGGAATGATGACGTGGCAGAGGGGAAAGAGGCGAGCCGCCAGGATGCACTCGAGGCCCTCTTGGGCGAGTGCGCCGCCCCTGGAAGCCGACAAAACCGGGTCGAGGACGATGACCGGTGGACGATGCCGCGTCAGTCCTCGCGCCACGGCCTCCACTATATCCGCCGACCAAACCATGCCGATCTTGCAGCAATCCACCGGCTGGCCATAGAAGGCGGAGTCAATCTGGGCCTCGATGATTTCGACGGGCACGGGGAAGACGGCCTGCACTCCCCGTTCATCCTGGGCGGTGACGGCGGTGACGCAGCAGGAGGGTTTCGCTCCCAAGCGGCGGAAGGTCGCCAGGTCGGCCTGGATGCCGGCGCCGGTGGATGAGTCAGAGCCGGCGATGGTGAGGGCCTTGAGCCCGCGGCCCGCGTGAAGCTCAGCGCTGCCGCTCATAGCGTCTTGTTCTTCTGGGGGTGAGGTGGCCCCGGGGGTAAACTGTTCACCGGTCACTGTTCACCGGTCACCGTTTTTTGCACGCGGAGCCTGACGATGCGGGGGCCATCCATTTCTTCCACCGACAAGGTGATGGCATCTGTGGTGACGGATTCGCCGGCCTGGGGTATCCTGCCGAAGAGTTCGAGGGCGAGGCCGCCGACGGTGTTGTAATCGCCCTCCGGGAGTTCCTGGCCGAGGACCTCGGAGAGTTCCTGGATCTCCGTGCTGGCGGCGACGAGGAAGGAATTGGGGTCGAGGGGGACGATGTTGGGGGGTTCGACGTCGTGCTCATCCACGACCTCGCCCACGATCTCTTCCAACAGATCCTCTATGGTCACCAAGCCGTCGGTGCCGCCGTATTCATCCAGGACTATGGCGATATGGACTTTGCGCTGGCGCATTTCCCGGAAGAGTTCGTCAATCTTCTTGGTCTCTGGGACGAAGAAGGGAGGGCGGAGCATCTCGGTGATGTTGGTGGGGTGAACGTCGCGGGAAAGGCAGATGAGGACATCGGTGGCGTAGAGGAGGCCGACGATGTTATCCAGGTTTTCCCGGTAGGCCGGGAGGCGAGAGTGCCCGCTCTGGTGGATGACGTTTATGGCTTCCTCGAGGGTGGCGTCAGCTTCCACGCACACCATCTCGGTCCTGGGGACACGGATTTCGCTTGCCGTCTTATCGGGGAACTGCATGATATTTTCGATAAGTTCTTTCTCCTCTTCTTCGATGGTTCCCTCCGCGGTGGCCATGTCGGCGCGGACGCTGATGTCGTGCTCGGTGATGAAATGTCTGCGGTGGAGCGGCTCAATGCCGAAGGTGCGACAAACGAAATTCCCGAGGACGGTCACAAGACGGGTGAGCCAGCCGAGAGCCGTGGTCAGCAACTCAATCGGCCTGGCCACCACCAACGCCACGGCCTCTGCACGGTAGAAGCCGTAGGTCTTGGGGGCGAGTTCCGCGAAGGTAACCACGCCGGCAGCAACCAGGAGGGAAAGCAGTTCGAGCCTTTCGGTTAGCCCCGCCGTGACGGCGTAGCGGGTCACAAAGAAGGCGATGAGGATGTTGCAGATATTCACGGAGACCATGACGCAACTCAAGTAGTCCTGATCGTTCTCCAGCAGCCTCTTGAGGCTCCTTGACCCTCTTCTCCTGGCGAGAAACAGACGCTCCGCCCCCGCCAGATTCATTGAGAGAAGGGCGTATTCGGAGAGGGAGAGAAAGGTGCTGGCGAGGAAGAAGAGGCCTGCCGCGATCAGTTGAGCTAAGTGAGCTGGCTCCACGATTTGCTACTCCTCCGGAGGAGGAGGCGGAAGGGTCACCTTCACCTGTCGCACCCTCTTCGAGTCCGCCCTCTCAACCTGGAAGTGAACGCCTTGCAGGGGGAAAGCCTCGCCCAATTGGGGAACCCTGCCGGCGAGGGAGCAGACCAGCCCTCCTACGGTCGAATAGCCCTCTTCCTCAGGGATGTTGAGCGAAAGCCTTTCATTCAATTCGTGGATAGGCAGGATGCCGGAGACCAGGTAAGTCCTTTCGCCGGCCAGGAGGACGGCATGCCTTTCCACGTCATACTCGTCGAAGATGTCCCCCACCAACTCTTCGAGGGCGTCTTCCATCGTCACCAGTCCCTCGGTGCCACCGAACTCGTCGGTGACGATGGCCATCAGGCGCCGTTCGCGCTGGAGTTGCTTTACCAGGTCCTGGACCCGTTGGCCGGAGGGGACGAAAGTGGCCGGCCTTATCAACTTTGCCACGGCCATATCCTCCTGTCCATCTCTTAACGGCATCAACAGATCCTTCGAGTGAGCGATGCCGACGATATGGTCAATGTCCTCTTCGTATATCGGGATGCGGGAGAGATTGCGTTCCACCATCAATCGCAGGACGTCTTTGAGCGGTTGTTCGCTTGCGGCCACCACCATATCGGTCCTGGGGATCATTATCTCCTTGACCTGGCGGTCGGTGAAGCCGAAAACGGCCTGGAGCATTTGCTCCTCCTGCTCTTCGAGAAAGCCCTGCTGTTCGCTGAGGGAGATAATGGCTTTTAGTTCCTCCTCGCCGGTTGGCTCCCATCTGGGTTTCGCGCCAAAGAACCGAACGACGATGCCGGCCAAAGTAGTCAGCACCGCCGTCAACGGGGCCAGAAGCCAGACCGTCGCCCTCACCAGTTTGGCCAGCCGCTGAGCGACGTGCGCCGGATTGCGGACGGTGATGACCATCGGCACTACCTCGGCAAAGACCAGCCACACCAGGATAACGATCACGAGGGCGATGACCTCGGCATAAGGCAAGGCAGTTTTCCGGACGGATATGTAGGTGGCGATGGCCTCGGCTGCATACTGGGTGAAGGTAATCACCACCAGGATGGCGGAGAAGAGCCAGGCCGGATGCCGAAGCAGGGAGAGGACGATCTTTCCGGAGGCGCGCCCCTCGTGGGCCATTTGCCGTGCCCTGGCGCGGCCCGTTCCCAGGAAAGCGACTTCTGCCGCCACGAAGATCGCACACGCCAGCAGGAGGAGTGCTATCAGAACCACCCCCCCACCGAAGGAGAGGTTGGTCAATCGTTCCCAGAAGGGTGTATTACCCACGGCTCCGTCTCGTTTGCGATTCCCAGTTTACCGGAAATCGCCGCCGAGGGCAAGTTCGCTCTGTGCTCGACTCGACACCTACCGGCATCCATCCTCAAGGCCTGCAATGTGGCAAGTCTGGCCGAACCAGAGAGGGGGGGACGGAATGTCCTATGGTGTTACAGAAACGATCCTCGTAGGGGCGACTCGAGAGTCGCCCTGGGCGAGGCATGGTTCGACTCCGCTCACCATAAACCGCCTCGCCCCTACGTCGCCCCCCGCCGTTTCTGCTCGTAGGGGCGGGTTTCTAACCCGCCCATCCTCTCTTCACCCTCTTCTCCTCCCCGTCATTTCGAATCTCCGCGCGCCCTCCCGGCTGCTTCTTGAGGAGGGCTGACATAATCGCTCAGAGGCTTGTCCAACCTGAGCAGGTAAAGGGCGCCCCGATCACGAAACACGACCGAGCGTTCGTCTTTCGTGAGCGCCAGTTCCCACTCGCCAGAGCTCCTGGAAAGTTGGACTGGCGGTCCCTCGCCATCCTTGGGGATCACGAAGAGTTCCCTGCGCCAGGGACACCACCATCGCCCCACTTCGATGCAGATGGCCCTTCCGGACGGGAGGGTCACCCCAGCATCACCTCGGTGCCCCAACCGGTGTTTCCGGATGTACCTGTTCACCAGGAGCCAGTCCGCGTAGCCGAGAGCAACAAGCTCCGGTTGCGGCCAGTCGGGGCTGTGGTAGACCTCCTCCTCATGAAACAACACGGCCCCCGTGGCCGTGTCCAGATGCCACATTCCATCCACCGCACTGGGATACACCATCTCATGCAGGGTAGGAAACGGCCACATGTCATTGATCCCGTGACGCCAGATCACAAATGCCACACGGTCTCCTTCGGGTGAAAGAAACAGGCAGTCTAGGTGAAGCGGCCCCACGCGCGCCAGCTCGACCTTCTCGCCGATCTCCGTCTTGGTCGCATGCAGCCGGTGTGTGGCACCGATCCTCACCTGCGAGCGCATCCAGCCCAACCAGATGGCTGCGGCGCAAACTAGACAGAGAACCACCAGCCACTTACGCCGCCACAACCACCTTTGTCCCGGCGGCAGCAGTCGCCCACGCCGCTCACCACCCATGGCCGCCCCTCATGGCCGCCTCCACCGTCGCTTTCATGGGTCTAGCCTGTCGCCGCAGCGAGTGTCGCGAATGAACCGCCGGAGGAACCCAATCGACATATTCTTGGTTTGCGTGACCCGGGGGTTGCTGGTCTCGCCAACCCAGTACCAACTGAAAGTGCGACAGATCCAGTATCTGAACACAGGAATGAGCGGCAAGGCCTCAACGTTTCCGGGCACGAATGGCATGCGCCACACGTGAGCCCAGTCGGAAGTGGGATCCGGCCCTGTGCGAATGACATCGTACTCGGGGTTGTCTATTGCGTCACCCAAATTGAAGATGTTCCCAAAGTGCATGTGCTCCGCGGGGCTGGCGGGGCCATGGGCCTCCATGTCCTGTGCCACATGCAGGGCAAGGCCAAGCTCGTGATAGGCTTCCCAGGTGCATCCCGAAGTGTTGGCGACCTCAACGGCGCGGTGGTAGTGTTGGCTTACGCGTTCCCACCGGACCCCCTTGATGTACCTGTAGTCGGGGAGGAACGACCACCCGTAGGCAGATAGTGGATCGGGAATCGGCATCCCTATCCAGTCCAAGTGGTTAGGCCAATTCCAGAATACCATCGTGCTGCGGAAGAACGAGTCCATATCATAAGAGCCCTTGGCCACGATTGTGGCCGTGCACTCATTATACGACCGGCCCAAAGTCTGTCGCAGCTCCTGCACCTTGGGATCCAGAGCCCAGTCATGTGTCTTTCGGCGATGCCACACGTTCCCCCACATCCCGGAGGGGTCCACCGTTTGAGTCGGTACCCCGCCGGCATAGGTGTACCAGCTGATCCCTTGTTGCACGCGATCCCTCGTCACGAACCTCCCCACTGTTGGCCAATAGTATCTTGCCCTGAGGAGGAGCAGAGCGCTATCCGGATCGTCGTAGTAGCCGAGGCCGCCGACGTATTTGAAGGGATTGGTGAGGGTTCCGGTGGAAGTGCGTAGTTCGCCGAAGGCGTAGTATTTGTAGGTTGAGGTTGCGGTTTCGTCGCTATCGCTGATTGCGCTGGTGCTCCCGATGGCATCGTCGTGGTAGAAGTAGGAGGCGCCGCCTCTTCTCATGGCCAACAGCATCGGGCCTTGGGTGTAAAACGCCTGCAAGGTGTCTTCGTCGTTCATCTCCTCAACCAGATCATAGAGGCCGGTCGGCCCTTGGTTGTCATAGACGTATCTCAACGTCCCACCTGAGTCCTCTTTTTGCAGCCGTTTGCCATCTCCATCATAACTAAACGTATTTACAGCGCTGTTTGGGTACATAATCCCAATATTTTTATTTTCGGGGCTGTAAGTATAGGTCGTAAGGCTCCCGCCGGCGTTCTTCAGCGTCGTGTTCCCCTTGTGCCCCATTCCGAGGCAGCTGGAGCGGGCCACCTAGGTGTGACCGCCCGGCCTTCCAGTAGGAGGGCCAGGAACATGCCGCGTCTTCCCTTCCCTCTTTGCCCCGACCGCGTTCATCCACATCAGTAGCAGACTGAGAACCCACCCCATCGAGCTGTATGCCAGAAACCGACCCCACCTGAAGGCTGGCGGGCTTGTTCCGTCCGCGTTGAGGCCAGCTGCCACCGCGCTGAAGAGGGTGGAGAGTACTGCCACATCGAAGATGATCACGGCTTGGCGGGCGGCCCCGCGACGCCCCAGGGGCCTCCGCGCTACGGAATAGCCAAGCAATCCAAAAAGCAAGGCGGGCACGCCTATGTAGAGCATGGCACCGAGCAGCAAGGCACCCGCCGCAGTGTCCATGTCCGTGGTTTCCCCCCATCGCGTGCAGCTTTGCACCGAGATGAGGACCACGGCCAGGGGTGCAGGCACCGCAATAAGCGCGGCGGCTGCGTAGGGCAAGCCAGCCCATATCTTCCGGAGTGCGCGCATCGCCCTGCTCCTATGGCGCCTTCCTCAAGTCGAAACATGCCCCTGCCCTCTCTAGAAATCGTCGCAGAGCCTGTGCCGTTGCCACCTCCGCCTGGCGAACCCTCCCTCGCCCCGGTTTGAAGCTCAGAACCGGCACCGCACGACTCCAGCACCACGCGGTCAGAGGCCACAACTTCCACTTCCACCCCGGCGACCACGCCTGCCAGCCCGCGGGGACCGAGTCGAGATCGAGGTTCTCGTCGTCCATGGGCTTGTCGTTGGTCACGTGGGAGTGTACACAAGGATCGAAGCACATGTGGGCGTAATTGTCCTGCAGCGGGTGCAGGGAAACACCCAGCAACGTGAACACGTAGGTGCAGTTGACACGACCCAGCGGCTCCCGTGACGCAGCTACCGCAAGGTTGAAGAAGCGCCGGTGGGCTTCGGATGTATCTCGGAGGCCCAGCGAGAACACCAACGGCTTGTTGAAGTGCAATGCGGATATCCTGCGCTCAAGGTTGATCAACATATCCACGTCTGCGTCGGCATCAGCGATCTGATGCGCGGCATGACGACCAAAATAGCGAATCCCTGTCCCGACCCGGGAAGATGTGTTTCTTGCGAGTCTGTATGTCATTCTCAGGTGGATGGGCTTCCACTCCCAAAGCCCCGTGGGATCCGATGTCTGAGCGGGCTCGTCGTGGGCATAGACGTAGGCGTTGCCAACCCACGCCATAATCGGCCCATCAGGATCGTCGGTCTCCCGTAACACCGGGTCCGGGGTTGTGAACCTCCCCACCCCTGCCCAGCAGTACCTGGCCCGGAGCAACATTAATCCACTATCCGGATCGTCGTAGTAGCCGAGGCCGCCGACGAACTTGAACGGATTGGTGAGGGTGCCGGTGGAAGTGCGGAGATCGCCGAAGGCGTAGTATTTGTAGGTTGAGGTTGCGGTTTCGTCGCTATCGCTGATTGCGCTGGTGCTTCCCAGGGCGTCGTCATGGTAGAAGTAGGAGGCGCCTCCTCTCCTCATGGCCAACAGCATCGGGCCTTGGGTGTAAAACGCCTGCAAGGTGTCTTCGTCGTTCATCTCCTCAACCAGATCATAGAGGCCGGTCGGCCCTTGGTTGTCATAGACGTATCTCAACGTCGCACCGGAGTCCTGTTTCCGGAGGCGCTTTCCGTCACCGTCGTAAGTGAAGGTATTCAGGCTGCTATCCGGGTAGGTGATGCCCGTCATCTTGTTCTGGTAATTATACGCGTAAGTGGCGATGCTCCCGCCGGGGACCGTTTTGGTTATCTGGTTACCATTGTTGTCGTAAGCAAACGTCGTTATGCCTGTGTTATCCTCGAACCTGGTCATCTTGTTTGCGGCGTCGTAGGTATAGGTGGTGGTGGTTCCCCCGCTAAGTTTCGTGGCGCGGTTCCCGACGGCATCGTAGGTGTAAGTCACGTCGTAGGAGTAATCGCCGTCCCTTCGCTCGCGGGTGAACTGATAGGTGTTATCATAACTCCAGGTCACCTTGTCCCCGTTCGCCTCCGTGACTCCCGTCCGGTTGCCCACGTCGTCGTAACTGTAGGTGAACCCCGATATGACGGTAGCATCGCTTTTTTTGTTCGTCACCCCGGTCATCCAGCCGGCGGCGTTGTAAGCCCAGGTGGCATAGGTTCCGTTGTCGTTGTCCTGGCGGGAGGAGCGGGAGAGGGCATCGTAAGAGTAGGTCGTCGTCTCCGCGTAGGGGTTATCTATCGTGCGTAGCCTCCCCCTCGAGTCATAACTGTAGGTCGTCACGGCAGCCGCCATCTCGTTCCTCGTTGCGCTCGCAAATGTGACTGAGCTAGAGGCCATGGACGCGGTGCCGCCGACGCCTCCAGGAAATGACTACCTCGACCGTTACGAACGCTACGAACGATGCTATCAGGGCGGCCAGGTAGACAAGGGACAAACCCCATGGGTCCGGGTCGCAGCACATGGCAGGAGGGAGATCCGGATTGAGGACGAGCTGTCTGTGTTCGATGTAGCCTGAGTAGCCGATCCTCAGAGTGTCTAAGGTCGTCAACATAGCCCACGCACCGATGAAGTACCTCAACCGGCCCGTCGTTGCAGAGCGCAGCCCGGGGTCGATCTCCGCCGCCAACATTATCATGGCCCAGCCCGCTACCAGGCAGAGAGAAGTTGGCAGCACCGGGTGGGCCGAATCGGACAGCCACCAGCTTTGCATTAGCTCCCCGGGAAGCCAAATCACCGCAGGCCCCAGGCCAAGCGCTACCGCTCTGCCCACCCAAAATCGCGGCTGCCTCCTGAAGTTCTCCCAACGGCTCAGTTCCCAGGCGCCCAGCACTATCCAGGAGAAGACCGCCACACCGACCGCGCCGTCCCAGAGCCCATAACTTTGGCCCTCGCCGTGCCAAAAACCGAAGTATTGTCCCACAAGGTGTGCCCAGGACAGCAGGGAAATGGTTACGCAAGCCAACAGGCTAGCGCGGCCGGACGTGGTGGCTGGTAGGCCGCGGTCCAGCGTGCGCCCGAGCAGTGCGACTAGCCAGCCTGCAACAGCGACCGGCAGAGCTGCCAAGAGGCGCACGAGGGATGTGGGGGCTGCCGCCAGGGGTAGGAGGGCCGATGTTGCGATCAGCAGGGGCCCTAGCCCTAAGCCCAGCAACCGAGCCACCCGCTGCTCACGACTCACTCGCCGTCACCTGCCTCCTTCCACCGCGTCCTTCCGTACACTAATACACCACCTTCCCACACCGAGCCCAGTACGGCCAGACCGGGAAGCCTTCTCTATAGCACTGCTGACACCGCGGCACAGTCAGGGGGTGCCTCTGAGCAGCCATGAGGTCCCACATCGTCTTGCAGTACAGCTTGTTCATGTCCTCGGGGTACGACATGGCAAGCGACATGAGCCCCAGCCCGTTGCCTGGGGTGTGCTGGGCCCCGAACGCATGGCCCATCTCGTGCGCGAGGAACATGGACCACTCGTCGGGGGAAACCAGCGCAGCTGGCCGGAGGTACATAATGATTCCGAACGCCCACCTGCCCCACCCCGAGTAGAACTCCCCAGTCGCCGAGGGATGCTCCCGAGCGGTTCCCAACCAGAGGACCGGCATGGCTGTTGGCAGGCGCATGTGCTGAACCTGATCCTGCGCCCAAAAGAGGAGGGCCTGCCGCTGCCCCTCGTCCACGGCACCGCAAGGGCGGAATCCTTTGTAGGAGGTGGGGACCTCGACCACCGCCCCGCCCCGCGTCGCGTGCCAGTGCCAATTGTTGATCCCCCACGTGTACCAACGTGTCCTGGCCTGGTGTACCTCGTTCCAGTCGCCCACACCGTAGCCGCCCACCCTACATGGGGTGTTCCGCACGGAGAAGTGCACAAACTCATTCTCGAGCCAGCGCAGCCCCTCGGGGTCCGTGACCAAGACAGCGCGACTTGCAGCATACAAGTACCAGTTCATCGCCTCCCTCGCCGGATCCCAACTGACGAACCTCCCCACCACCGGCCAATAATACCTCGCCCGGAGGAGCACCAGTGAGCTATCGGGATCGGTGTAGTATCCCAAGCCCCCAACATATTTGAAGGGATTTGTTAAAGTTCCAGTCGAGGTGAGCACTTCCCCGAAGGCATAATACTTGTAGGTGGAGGTGGTGGTTTCGGAAGAGTTAGTGATCGCGCTGGTGCTCCCGATGGCATCGTCGTGGTAGAAGTAGGAGGCGCCGCCTCTTCTCATGGCCAACAGCATCGGGCCTTGGGTGTAAAACGCCTGCACGGTGCCTTCGTTGTTCGTCTCCGCGGCAAGGTCGTAGAGCCCAGTCGGCCCCTGCGGGTCATAGACATATCTCAAAGTCCCGCCCGAGTCCTGTTTCCTGAGCCTCTTCCCCTCTGCATCATACGTGAAGGTGTTCAAGCTCTCATCCGGGTAGGTGATCCCGACCATCTTGTTCTCGATGCTGTAAGTGTAGGTCGTAAGCGAGCCGCCGACGTTCTTCACCGCCATGTTCCCGTTGTTGTCATAGGTGAACGTCGAGAGGGTGGTTCCCTCGTTCGTCACGGTCATGTTATTTGCCGAGTCCTCTAGCGCCAGTTCAGTCCTACCAGCAGCGCCGCGTAGGTGACCGCGGCGACGGCAGCGCCCCAGTACAAGCTCCTTGTCCGTTCAAAGGCGCCCCACAACAGCCCGATAAGCACCCAAAGAACAAGGGGGGTTGCCAAAAGGAGAGCCAACCAAGGCACTACAACCAGGGTCATGAAGTTGAACTCGTCTACGGTGCCGAGCGTGTTGATAAGCCAAACTCCCGGTTGGAACACACATGGCACCCCTGCGCTCCGTGGCGGGTAAACGGGTATTAAGCAACGCGCGCTCCAGACGAGGTACGCTATCGGCCCTGTGAGCACGACCACCAGCACGCTCACAATTAGCAGGCGCTTGCCACGCAACCTCCCTCTTCCTCCTCCCCTAAGGCTTAAGCACGCCGCACCTGCAGCATACATCCCGGAGGAACTGTCGCACATAGTGTTTAGTCATGACCTGTGTCTTGCGCAGCCGTGGCTCGCCGGGGTCAAACCGGGAATCGAACTGACGGGCCCAGGCGTTCCCATAGTTCAGGAATCGTAGCGGCCACGGCACCCACCAATAGCGCCCGACCACCCAGTTAGTATCGACCCCTTTGTTGTGTACCCACCGGTTATGCACCTGGTGCTCGTAAGGTGTCACAGGGCCGTGCGAATGAAAGTCCTGCATCGCATGCAGGCCGCGCCCAAGCTCTCTCGCGGCGGTGATACAACTCCTGTGGACAAGGCCCATATGGACGGCTCGGCCGTAACACAAGGAGAACCAACCTTTCCGGCTGTCGGTTGGGGCATGCGGAACAGTAGACAATACGTTTACATGGTACCCCCAGGTTGATGAATCCCACCACACGGCCTTGTAGGGCGGCTGGTCTATCTCCCTATCACCCAGCCCGAGCGCCGATACCTCCCCAGCCGAAAGCCCATACATGCCCCACCCGCAGTCGTACCGTGCATCCCTGGCGCCTCCCCAAGTCATGGTGGCTTGCCAATGGACAGGACCCGTATCCCACAGGCCCGACGGATCCATCCCTGAGGCCGGATTATTTCCAGCGTAGCCATACTCACCGGCTACCGAACTCAACAAGCTGGCCCAAGGTTCCGCGGTATCCGCCACCGTCATCAGGGGGTCCCTACTGACGAACCTCGCCACCGCCGGCGAATAATATCTCGCCCTCAATAGCAGCAGCCCGCTATCGGGGTCATCGTAATAGCCCAGTCCTCCCGCATATTTGAACGGGTTAGTGAGGGTGCCGCTCGACGTGCGCAGGTCCCCAAACGCATAGTACTTGTACGTGGAAGTTGCCGTCTCATCGCTGTTCGTGACCACGGCGGTGCTACCCAACGCATCGTCGTGATACCAGTAACTGTTTCCACCCCTCCTTTGCGAGATGAGCATCGGGCCTTGGGTGTAGAACGCTTGGAGCGTGCCCTCGTTATTGGTTTCAGCTGCCAGATCATAGAGGCCGGTGGGGCCTTGGTGGTCGTAGACGGAGCGGAGGGTTCCGGCTGAGTCCTGTTTCTGGAGGCGCTTCCCCTCGCCGTCATAGGTGAAGGTGTTCAGGCTCTGATCGGGATACGTGATTCCGACCATTTTGTTCTCGAACTTGTAGGCGTAGGTGGTGACGTCCTCTTCGGGGACTTCCTTCGTCACCTGGTTCCCGTTCCCATCGTAGGTAAAGGTGGTGATCCCGGAGTTATCGTCGAACTTCGTCATCTTGTTCGCGGCGTTGTAAGTATAGGTGGTGGTAACCCCTCCGGCTAGTTTGGTGGCTCGGTTGCCGACGGCGTCATACGTGTAGGTCACGTCGTAGGAGTAGTCGCCATCCCGTCTCTCGCGGGTGAGCTGATAGGTGTTATCATAACTCCAGGTCACCTTGTCCCCGTTCGCCTCGGTTACCCAGGTGCGGTTCCCTACCTCATCATAATTATACCCAAAAGAGGAGATTACCGTAGCATCGGATTTCCTGTTGGTGACCCCGGTCATCCACCCGGCGGTGCCGTAACTCCACGTCGTGAAGGTGCCGTTGTCGTTATCCTGGCGGGAGGTTCGAGAGAGGGCATCATAGGAGTAGGTGGTCGTTTCGGCATAGGGGTTGTCTATGGTGCGCAGACGGCCCCGAGAGTCGTAGCAATACGTGGTCAATCCCACCCCGGATAGTCCCATCGTGGTCTTTCTCCCCCTCACATCGTAATTATAACTTACCACCTTGCTGTAAGGGTCGTCAACCTCCGTCAACCTCCCGATGGCGTCATAAGCCCAACTCGTCGTCCCCACCCCATCCTCCATCTTCGTCCTTCTCCCCACCGCATCATAAGTGAACGTCGTATCCGCCCCCGAAGGATAATCCACCAGGGTGTTCCGGTTCACATTGTCATACGTATAGGTGGTCACGTCCCCCTTTCCATCCTCTCGGGTCTCCCGGTTCCCCACCTCATCGTAAGTATAGGTTTCCCTGGTGTCATCCGGATAGTGGATCTCCTCCAGCCTGCCCAACTCATCATAAGAGTAGGTGGTGATGTATTCCCTGGCGTTGGTGACCGCCGTCCTCCTCCCCGCGTCGTGTCTGTAGGCAATGATATTCGACAAGGCGTCGGCCATCCCTTTGGAAGCACTCCTACGGCCCGATGGCGTAAAGGTTGCCATCGCCGCAGCCTACGTACAGGGTGCCATCCGGCCCTATCGCGGGGGAGGAACGCACGATGCCTGGCAAGTTGCACCGCCACTTCAGAGTACCGTCTGGGTTCAAGGCATATAGGCGCTTTCCGTTTGTGCCCAGGTAGATGGTGCCGTCGGCCCCCACGACTGGTGGGGACCGCCGCACCATGTCGCCTGTGTCGTAACTCCATTTGAGGGTTCCCGCACCATCCAGCGCGTGCACTCGGCCACTTCCGGAGACGACGTATACAGCCCCATAGGCGGTGACCGCGGGAGAGGAGTCAATGAAGGCATCAGTCTCGAACACCCACTTCAGCGTCCCGTCGGGGTTCAGAGCGTAGAGATTGTTGTCGTCCGATCCAACATATACCGTCCCATGCGCTCCTAGTGCAGGAGAAGAAGAGATTTCGCCCCACATGCGATGCGCCCCCGACGCCATGTACTTCCACTTGAGCGCGCCGTCTGGCTCAAGGGCGTAAACGTAAACGCCGGAAGTGAAATATATCGTGCCGTCGTCCGCAATCGCCGGGCACGAATCAATACCGTTGTGTGTCCGGTATTTCCACTTCACGCGTCCCCCGGGCTTGGTCGCGTAGAGGCAGTTGTCATACGAGCCGACGTATATGGTCCCGTTCTCAGCTATCGCAGGGGAAGCGAGCACCCCGTAAAATTCTATGCGCAAAATGTCGTGCTCGATGGGTCGCCGGTCGAGCGAGCGCTTCCACTTGACTCGACCGCGCGCACCGAAGGCATACAAGTGACGGTCCCACGACCCAACATATACGGTCCCATCTGCTCCTATGGCGGGGGAGGATGACACACCCGATTGGGTCCTGTATTTCCAGGCCAGGCTTCCTTCAGGCGTGATGGCATACACCCAGCCGTCGAAGGAGCCGAAATATACCGTTCCATCTGCTCCTATGGCCGGGGATGAAATAATTTCCTCCCCGGTCTGATACTTCCACTTGAGTGTTGGAGTCTGTGGCCCATCGTACCTGCTGGAACCAGTGTTCCGCTTGTCGCAACGGTACTTGGGCCAGCTACTGGGGGCCAGCCCTGTGGGTCCACTTGTGTGCAGGACGCCATGGTGCACGACCCACCCACCCACGACGCTCCCAGCAACTGCGAGCCCAAACGCCGCACAAACCAACTGTCGTCTCGTCATCTTGGAGTCCAACCACGCGGTTGCGAGCCGACCACTCTCTTACATAGCGGAAGAAGGCTCACGGCGGCCATTGCCGCGGACAACACAAGCGCTAGCAGGATTCGTGTGCCCCTCACTGACAGCCGATTGGTGGACGCACGCATTCTGTTATTCCGGTCCCACCACTCTCGCATTTGCCAGGGCGCTCACTCGGCTACAGCGGAAACAGAACCGGCGGCACGGGAACAGTGGGTGGCCACCCCGGGACGCCCGGGAGCTCAGGGGCTTCCCCACCGCCGCCGTCACCCCCACTCCCGACAGTTGCATTGTACTTCTCCCATCCCTCACGCCGTTCACCTAGATTATCTCCCCATTATCCGGCTTGTCAACCCCACTCACGCCCGTTCATGCGCAGTTCGCGTCAGGCGCGGAAGGCGTCGGCGAGGACTTCGAGGGAAGAAACCTTGCCTTCGGAGTTGAGGGTGACTTCGACCACGTCGAAGCGGCAGGCCCTCTCGGCGGTGTTGTGCTTGGCGAGGTAGAGTTGGGCGAGGGCTATGAGACGGCGCCTTTTGGAAGGGACGATGGTCTCGATGGGGCGCAGAGGCCCTCCCTCGCTCTTGCTCCTGACCTCGACGAAGACCAGCGCCTCGCGGTCTTCCGCGATTATGTCGAGTTCGCCCAGGCGCTCCCGATAGTTGCGATGGAGAATGCGGTATCCCCTCGCCTTGAGGGCCCTTACGGCGGCGTCCTCCGCTCTTTTCCCCTTCCCTTGGCGCGGGTCAGCAAGTTTCAAGGGTGGTTTCCCGTCAGCGGTTCGATCCGCCGTACGGCGGACTCACCGCAAGCGGCAGCCCCGCCGCCATGGCCACCGGGCGGAAGGACAGGCGGTGGATGGGAGAGGGGCCGCGCTCGCGGAGAGCCCGGAGGTGCTCGGCGGTGCCATAGCCTTTGTTAATGGCCAGATAGTAGCCGGGGAAGCGGGTTTCCAACTCTGCCATCAACCGGTCCCGCATTACCTTGGCGAGTATGCTGGCGGCGGCGATGGGGACGAGGGTGGCGTCGCCCTTCACTATTCCTTCCTGGGGGAGCGAGAGGCCCGGTATCGGACGCCCGTCAACCAGGACGAATTCCGGGGATGGATCGAGGCGCTCCAAGGCCCGGCGCATCGCCAGGTAGGTGGCTCGGAGGATGTTGGTGCTATCTATCTCCTCAACCTCTGCCATCCCGATGGCCCAGGCGGTAGCTGCCTCAAGGATGCGGGGAAAGAGACCTTCCCTCTTTCGGGGGGTCAGTTGCTTGGAATCCCCTATTCCGGGGATGTGACAGCCGGGGGGTAAGATGACGGCTGCCGCCACCACCGGCCCGGCCAGGCATCCCCTGCCGACTTCGTCCACGCCGGCGACCAGTCGAGGGTCAGTTACGGGCAGACAGGAGACCGGCACGGCCCGGAACCCCTTTACCTGACCAGCGACCAGCGCCCCGGAGGCCAAAAGATGACAAACGCCTTTCCCAGGAGCAACTTCCTGGGAAGAGGCCCCCAGTGATGACTATCGTTGCTGTTTGGGCGGTTGTCTCCCAGAACGAAAAGATCGCCCTTGGGCACCTCATAGGTTTGTTCGGGATCCCTGGGAAATTCGTAGGTGGGCGGCGCGTTAATGTAAGGCTCGTTGACGGCCTTTCCGTTCACATAGAGGGTGCTGTGGCGAACCTCTAACTTATCTCCGGGCAATCCGACGACCCGCTTGATGAAATCCTTCTTATCGTGGTTGTTGCCGAAGGACATGGCAAGGGCTCTATCCGGGGCCTGGAATACCACCACGTCCCCTCGGCGGGGCTCCCGAAAACGATATATGAACTTACTGACCAGGATGCGGTCGTTCTGCCGGAGGGTAGGCAGCATGGAATCGGATGGAATCCAAAATGCCTGGACGACGAAGGGTTTTATTATGAGAAAGACCAGCGCCAGAGCCACCAGGAAGGAGTCGAGCAGCTCCACCAGCGAGGAACGAAATGGGGAGGGAACCCGCTTCATAAATGGCACGGTCAGGCGCAACGCAGCCAGCCCACCCACCAGAATAAGAATTTTCCACCAGACGTCCAGGATCATGCCGCTATTTCTTCTCTGGGGTCTCGCGCTTTTTCTCTTTTACTCTGGTGGCCTTTCCCACCTTGGAGCGCAGATAGTAGAGTTTCGCTCGGCGGACCCTGCCCTTGCGGGTGACTTCGACCTTCTCAATCAGAGGGGAGTCCAGCAGCAGGGTTCTTTCGACTCCTACACCGCTGAGAACAGACCTGAGGGTGACGGAGCGCTGTCCGGGTCGAGAATTGTGCTTGACAACTATGCCCTCAATGCGCTGAGTCCTTTTTCGCTCTCCCTCCACGACTTGGACCTGGAGTCGCAGGGTGTCGCCCGGGCCAAACTCAGGCAGATCGTCCTTGGACTGTTGTTTTTGTAACTCACGAATTATCTGGTTCATGTCTTTCTCCTAGCGACCTCTTCCGCCCCCTGATGGCCCTTCGACGTTGCTCAGGGTGGTGAGCCTGTCGAACCACGGCTCCTTTGCGGGGAGTGAGCCTCCCTCCATTTCTTTATCTCCTGGTGATGGCCTGAGAGGAGGACCTCCGGCACCTTCATCCCGCGAAAATCCGCAGGGCGGGTATACTGAGGGTATTCAAGTCTGCCGGCGCAGGCATGGCTCTCCTCGGCGAGGGAGTCAACATTGCCTAGAAAGCCGGACACGAATCTCGCCACCGCCTCGATGACGACCAGGGCCGCCACTTCACCGCCGGAAACCACGTAATCGCCTATGGACAACTTGTGAGTCGCCAAACAGTCGCCCACGCGGGCGTCCACTCCCTCATAGTGGCCGCAGAGCAGGATCAGCCGTTCATGCCGCGCCAATTCCTGGGCTGTCTCATGGCTGAGGGTGTCGCCCGTGGGCGTGAGGAGGATTACCGGCACGTCCTCCTTGTCCTCTCCCAAGACCGCTTCCACCGCGCGAAAGAAGGGCTCGGGCTTCATCACCATGCCCGGTCCTCCCCCATAGGGATAGTCATCCACGACTCGGTGCTTGTCGGTGCAGAAACTTCGCAGGTCGTGGATTCGGGCCTCCAGAATTCCCTGCGCGGAGGCGCGAGCGAACATGCTCGTCCCCAAGGGTGATTTGAAGTATTCTGGAAAAGCCGTGATGACCTCAAAGACCACTTTCCTGCTCCATTCATATCGGTACTACCTGATTTTCGTTCCTCACCACGATCTTGCCAGCCTCGGCGTCGAGCGAGGCGACGGCCTCGTGGGTGGCGGGTATGAGGAAACGCTCCGTGGCATAAACATCATTGCCCGGGTAACGCAGGACTTCTCGAACCGTGCCCAGGCTCTTTCCTTCCTGGGTTACAACCTCCAAGCCGACCACTTGAAAGAGGTAAAAGTGCCCCTCCCCGAGTTTCTCGCACATCTCTTCCTTAATTTTTATCTGGCACCCGCGCAGTTCTTCCGCCTGGGTGCGGGTATCAACTTCGGCGAACTTCACAACGGCGAATGCGGCCTGTAGCCTGACCTTCTCTAATTGGGCCATCTGCGTGCGCCCGTCGTTCCAGACGAGGCAGACTTGCGATAGCCTTGAAAAATGGTCCGGGAAGTCGGTAAGGAGTCTAACCTTTACCTCTCCCCGCAACCCCACCGGAGCCACCACTTCCGCCACCCCAACCTTCCACTCGCTAGCTCTGTTCCCTCCCATCCTTTATCTCGATGACCACGTCATCCTTTACGAGTATTTCGGCAGCGGTAAGCAGATTTCTCAGGTTGTCGCCCTCCGAAACCTCTACGATCCCCTCGAGCATTCCCCTCAGGAACCTCTCGCCATCGGGCATCTCTGAGATCTCCTTCTTACGGTTCAGAATCTCTTCCTTTACCCGCTGCTGCTTCCTTTTCTCTTTCTCAATCTCATCTCGAACTGCCATCGCCTGGCTAAGGTTGGTTTTCTGGAGCTCGAGGAGATACCGACGGGATTGAAAGTCCAGTTGGTCCAGTTGGCCTTGCACTTCATCAGCCGCCCTCTGGAGTTCCTCGCCCATCTCCTGGCGGAATTGCTCCGTAACGATCACCTTATATGCCAGGGGTCTCCTCAGAGTCACCTTGGCCAATCACGCACCCCCTCAAGTGACAATCTCTAATGTCACCTTTTGGTTCTTTCTCATTCCCGCTGCCTTGACCACCGTCCGCAAGGCCTGCGCTATTCGCCCCTCTTTGCCGATCACCCTGCCAGTGTCGTCGGGCGCGACCTTTACCTCATAGATCACGGTCCGCTCGCCTTTTACTTCCTTGACTTCCACTTCGTCGGGGTTTTCCACCAGGGCCTTTACCAGATACTCAACTAGTTCTTGCATGTCTGTGCCTCCCTGAGACTTCTGCCTCTAGTCTTGTTGTGGAGTTGAATCTGACTCGCTGCCCCTTCGTCCTATTTTCTTCAGTATGCCGGCCTTCACAAACAGGGAGCGGACGGTATCTGAAGGCTCGGCCCCGTTTCTTAGCCAGCGAAGGGCCTTCTCCTCGTCTATCCGATACGCGGACTCCTCCCGCAGGGGATCGTACCAGCCTAATAGCTCTATGAACTTGCCCCCCACCGGCGAACTCGCCTCAGCAGCCACAATTCTGTAAGAGGGCTGCTTGTTCTTGCCCATTCTCCTCAGCCGCAGTCTTACCGCCAATCTCTATCTTGCCTCCTCTTTGGATTAGAATTCCCCACCGTCGTCTTGCAGAAAGCAAATGCAAGGAATATTCTGAACCCGGCAGGCCCCTCAACCGACAGGCCTTCCACTGAATTTCAGGCCAGTCTAACTCTTACCCGGGCTTTCGTCAAATACCCCCTGCCTGGCGGCCTTGACAAACGCTGGTTTTTCGCGTCAAACATACCCAGGCATGATGAGCGAGCCTGCTTTCTTCGAAGTTACTCACCGTGGTAAGGACACCCTGGCCCGCTGCGGCATCCTGAATACCTCCCACGGGCAGATCCTCACACCGGCCTTCCTGCCGTCCGCCAGCCACGGCACGGTCAAGTCTTGCTCGCCGGCGGACGTGGAGGAGGCAGGGGTGGAGATGTTGTGCGCCAATGCCTATTACCTGCACCTGCGCCCCGGGGAGGGGGTGGTGGGGCGGTTGGGGGGACTGCACAAGTTCATGGGGTGGCACCATCCCATCCTCACCGACAGCGGAGGCTACCAGGTCTTCAGCCTGGGCGACAAGCGCAAACTCAGCGAGGAGGGGGTTTGGTTCCGTTCCTCCGTGGACGGGTCGGAGCGGTTCTTCAGCCCTGAGGTCTCCATCGCCGTCCAGGAGGCGCTGGGCGCGGATGTAATCATGGCCTTTGACGAGTGCACCTCCTATCCTTTCTCCGTGGAGGAGGCCGATCGATCGCTTGAACTGACCACCCGCTGGGCTGAGAGGAGCAAGGCGGCCCACACCACCGCTGACCAACTGCTCTTCGGCATCGTCCAGGGAAGCGTCTATCCGGAACTGCGGGTCAGGAGTGCGCGGCAACTGCTGGAGATCGGCTTCGACGGCTACGCCATCGGCGGCCTAAGCGTAGGCGAGCCGAAGGACAAGACCGAATTGGCGCTGGAGGCAACCGTTTCCGTATTGCCCGAAGATCAGCCCCGTTACCTGATGGGGGTGGGGATGCCGGAGGACATCCTTTCCTGGGTCGGCTACGGGATTGACCTGTTCGATTGCGTCGCCCCCACCAAGAACGCCCGCCACGGCATCCTCTACACCTCCGCCGGTCCGGTCAAGATAAAAAACGCCAAATACGCCGAGGAGGAAGGGCCGCCCGACCCACTTTGCGACTGCTATACCTGCCGCAACTTCTCCCTGGCCTACCTCCGTTACCTATTCTTGGCCGTCGAATATCTGGCCTCGCACCTGAACACCATCCACAACCTCCACTTCTACTCCCACCTCATGGCCCAAATCCGCCAGGCCATCTCCGAAAACCGCCTCGAACAATTCAAGGCTGAATGGCTGGGGAGACTGCGGGCAGGAGACGCCAACCGTGCCGGACACGGAAAGTCGCCATGAGGAGAGTGAACGTCCCATGCGGGGGTTAGGTGTAGTAGGTGTGTCACGCGGTACCGCCTCGCGCCCACCTACCCTGTCTAAGGCCGGGGCGGCTCGGCAAAGAGCAACCCGCCGTAGCTGAGGCTGTGCAAGCCCGCCCAGCGGTGCTCGCCAGCTCCATGTCGCCTTGCCTACTGAGTTCCGTGAGATAAAATGAAGGGATCCCTGGGGGGGTGGTGTAGGGGCGACTCGCTGAGTCGCCCTCTGATTGTGGGCGAGGCACCGCCTCGCCCCTACCCGGGGTCCTTGACCATCTCATTTTGTGTGCCGAGATTCATTAGGATCGGTCCTCGGACTTTCGCACCGCAACTGCCTCCCCCGTGCGCTCCTGCTCGTAAGGAATTACGAGTTCGAGGATTTGGCGGGCGACTTCTTCGGCGGGCAGGGCGTGCGGAAACGCGCTCCCCGGCTGTTCACGGACGATTTGATCCAGCAGCGGGGTCCTGGTGGCGCCGGGGAGGAAGGCATTGCAGTGGACGTTGTGGGGGGCAAGTTCCTGGGCAAAAGTCTGGGTCATGTTGATGAGGGCGGCCTTTGAGGCGCAGTAGGCGCCCCAGGGAGTGCTGCCTCTAAGTCCGGCGACGGAGGCGATGTTGACGATCTTCCCCGAGCCTTGCTTGATGAGGTGCGGAGCGACCGCCTGGACACACAGCAGCGGCCCCTTCACGTTGACCGCCATCACCCGGGAGAATGCTCTCTCGCTCATTTTCAGCAGGGTCGCGCCCCGCCAGATGCCGGCGTTATTGATGAGTATGTCTATCTTACCGAAGTCCCTTATCACCTGGCGCACCGCCGCATTCACGGAGGCCCTGGAGGTGACCTCGACGGCGTAGGCCTTTACCCGTGGTTCGACCTTGCTCACCACAAGCCGACGGGGGCTGGCGGTCTGGCCGGCCGTCTTCCGCGCTTCCTCGACATCGGCGTCGAAAATGGCGACATCCGCGCCCGCACGCGCCAGGAGGGCGACGAGCGCTTTTCCTATTCCCTTCGCCCCGCCGGTGACGATGGCTACTTTTCCTTCGAGTTGCATCATGGACACTTGCGGCCCTCCGGTCCGCCAGGTTGTTGTCATACAGCTCTCGAAACGGGTTCCAGCCAGATTTTAGCAGACTGGGGCGATCGCGACTACTGAGCTTTGCGAGATAAAGTGAGGGCTTTGGCGACACCCGTACGGTGTAGCGCAGGGCTTCCCGGCCTTCGTAGCCGAAGCTACTTCGGCGGAGTAGGCCAGCCCTGCCTGAGGTGGCATTCCGGCGTGTCCGCCCCCCGCTACGGGGAGCAGACCTGAAGGTCTGCGCTACTTCACTTTGTCCGGCGAGACCAGATAGGAACAGTCTCAAAACCGCCCGTATCTGGCCGTGCTGCTGGGGCAATGACCGTTCACTTTGTCGGCTGAACAGAGGTGTGTTACACTGAATGCTCGCAACAGAACAGGAGGTAAGTCTAAATGCAAGTTGGCTTCTACGGGCATGTCCGCCAGTACCACAACTTAAAGAAGGAGATAGACGGGGCAATCCGGGAGGTGCTGGAGAGCGGGTCATACATAATGGGGCCGGCCCTCGATAGATTCGAGGGCGAACTCGGCCGATTCGCAGGGATGAAGCACGCAATAGGGGTCAACTCGGGCACGGACGCCCTCTGGCTGCCGTTGCTGGCGCTGGGGGTTGGGCCAGGGGACGAGGTGATTACCGTAGCGAACACCTTCTTTGCTACTGCTGAGACGATTTGGATAGCGGGGGCGAAGGTGGTCTTTGTGGACACCGACCCGAGGACGAAGAACATTGACGTTAGCAAGATCGAGGCGGCCATCACCCCCAAGACAAAAGCGATCATGCCGGTTCATCTCTACGGACAGTTGGCTGACATGCCAGCCATCGCCAGGATCGCAAAGAAGCATAACCTCTTTGTCATCGAAGATTGCGCGCAGGCGATTGATGCGGCGGGCGACGGCTTCAAGGTGGGCGAATTGAGCGACGCAGTTGGTCTGAGTTTCATCGCCCACAAGAACTTGGGCACCCCGGGCGACGCCGGCGCGGTCTTAACCAATAGTGACGACGTTGACCGAGAGGTGAGGCGGATGCGGAACCACGGCTCCACGGCGCGCTCGGTTCATACTTTCGGATTTAACAGCCGTCTGGATGACCTTCACGCCGGAATGTTGAGCGTCAAACTGAAGCACATCACGGCGTGGAATGATCGTCGCCGGGAGATCGCCGCGCAATACAGCAAGGCGTTTGCCGGCACCAGCCTCGAATTGCCCTACGAGATTACCGGCTACCGACACGTTTACCATTTATACGTTGTGGAGCACGAGAAGCGAGACCATCTGCTCGATTACCTCAACAAGGCGGGGATAGACGCAAAGTGCCACTATCCCATCGCCATTCACAAGCAGCAGGGCTATCCCTGGGGGAAGGATGCCGTTTCCAACCCCTCCCTGCCCAGCTCGGAGAGGAATGCGGCGCGCTGCGCTTCGCTGCCGATGTTTCCGGAACTGACGCAAGAGGAGATTGACTGCGTTATCGAGAAAGTCATCGCCTGGGACAAGGCGAACGGGTAGGGGCTGAGCGGCAAGGGTTGAAGGCCGGACTTTTTTCCTCTGACCTTGGATCGTCGGATCACCTGGGTCAAAGGGCTCCGTTTTGTAGGGGGAATCATGAGCGAAACTTATAGAGTAGTTGTGGTTGGGATGGGCAAGCGGGGGAACCATCACGCCAAGGCGTTTCATGAGAACCCCCGTTTCAAAGTAGTTGGGATTTGCGACCTGGATCAATCCCGACTGGACAAGGCTGCGCCGGAACTCGGCAACCCCAGGACCAGCACTGATGCCGCTGGTCTCTGCCGGGAAGTCAAGCCGGACGTGTTCTGCTTCTGCACGTTGCCGAGCCTGCGCCTGGGGATGGTGAAGATCGGCCTGGAATGTGGCGCCAGGCTCATCGCCTACGAGAAGCCGATAGCGATGTCAACGAACGAGGCGCTGGAGATAATGGGGCTGGTTCGGGAGGCAGGGGTGAAGACGGTGGTCAGCCACCAGCACCGTTACGGCGAGCATTACCAGCGGGTGAAGGAGATAATCGCCAGCGGGGCGCTGGGGCGCGTTCACACCGTCTATGGGACCGCCGTTGGCTGGATGATGCACATGGCCACCCACCTGATAGATTACATGCGCTGGTTCAACGAAGAGGCGGAGGCGGAGTGGGTGATGGCGCAGGCGGCGGGCCGCGGCAAACTTGGCGACGCGCACGCCTCGCCCGACTATATCGCGGGTTTTATTCAGTTTGCCAACGGTGTGCGGGGGATCGTGGAGGTGGGCGCGGGGGCGCCGGATGTTCCGGAGGTGGACTACTGGTGGCGGAAGAATCGCATCGGCGCCCAGGGGACGGAAGGGTTTGCGGAGGTGCTCACGGGCGGCGGTTGGCGGGCGGTGACCCGCGACTCCGGCGGCCTCATCTCAGGGCCGGGATGCATGGACTATGACCACGACATGAAGCCCTACGTTCAGCAGATGGCCGACTGGTTGGACGATCCGCGCAGGGTTCACCCCTGCAACGGGGAAAGCGCCTACAAGGGCTTCGAGATAATGATGGCGATGTGCCGTTCGATGGTCGAGGGAGGGCAGATTGCCTTGCCGCTCGAAACTGCCTATGACGAAATTGAGGCGCTGGCCGAGCGCCTGCTCGACCGAAAAGTCCTCTTCTCCATCCCCGGGAACGCCAAGGAATACGGCTAGGGCGCCGCACATCCGTGGGTCGGTCCGGCCCGGGAGGCCCGGGGTGGTTATCCACAATGTTCCACGTGGAACACTCTTTTGCCAAAGCCCAGGTCAGTGTGAGGGGAGAAGGGAGCGAGCGTTCCTCGGCATTTTCAGATCATTCCACGGCTGAGCCTTGTTTGACTCCGCACCGCAGATATGCTTACATTGTATGCACAGTGAATATGCCGCAAGGAGGCACATAATGAGGACGACTCTGGTGATAGATGATGCCCTGATTGAGGAGGGGATGCGGACAACCGGGGCAAGGACGAAGAGGGAACTGGTGGAGTTGGGGCTGAAGGAACTGATTCGGGCGAAGAACCGCGAGCTGCTTCGCTCGGAACTCGGGCGGTTCGAATTGGGGTTAACGCCTGAAGAATTGAAGAGGCTCAGGCGTGGAGACTGAGAAACTCTACCTCGTGGACACCTCGGCGTGGATCTGGGCCTTGAGGAAGGGCGGGGTCGAGAAGGTGAGAAGCAGGATAGATGAACTCCTGGCTCTGGACAGGGTAGCCACCATCCCTATGATTGAGTTGGAACTGTTGGGAGGCGCCGGCACAGAAAGGGAGTTTGCGATTCTACAGGACCGTCTCGATGGCCTCCACAGGCTGGCTTTGGATGACGAGTGCTGGCAAAAGGCTGCCCGGCTGGCGTTTGACTTGAGGCGGAAGGGCTTGACGATCCCTTTTACGGACATCGTGGTTGCTGCGGTGGCACTGGTGAATGGAGCGGTAGTGCTTCACGCAGACGAGGACTTCGATCTTATCGCCCTGCATGTGCCGCTGCTGGTTGAGAGTCTTGTGGAGGGTGTCAGGCTCGCGGAGCAGCAGGGTTAGCAGGCGGCGGCAGCGTCGTCGAGCGCTGGGCATTAGGGCAGGCCTCCGCTTCGCTTTCCGTAACTCTTGGCCTAACCCAGCCGCTTGCTGAAGCGGAGGGCGCTGGCAGTCAAAATGGCAATCCCGAAGATTGCCAACACGATGACTTGGGGCCAGAGCTGGGCAATACCGTTGCCCTTCAGGAATATGCCGCGGATGATCTGCAGGAAATAGCGCAGGGGAATCAGATAGGTTATCAGCTGGATGACCTTGGGCATATTCGCGATGGGGAACATGAAGCCGGAGAGCAGGACGGAGGGGAACATGAGGAAGAAGGCAGTCAGGGAGGCTTCGTGCTGGGTCTTGGAGATGGTGGAGATGAAGATGCCCAGGCCCAGGCTGGTAAGGAGGAATATGGCGCTCAGCGCGAAGAGGAGAAACACGTTACCGGCGATGGGGACATGAAACCAGAAGACGGAGACGGTGAGCACCAGGGTCATGTCCAGGAGGCCGATTAGCAGGAACGGAACGGTCTTGCCTATCATCAATTCGCCTGCGGTGATGGGCGTGACGACGAGTTGCTCCAGGGTGCCGATCTCGCGTTCCTTGACGATGGCGGCCGAGGTAAGGTTCACGGTGATAATGAGAAGGATGAGGCAGAGCACGCCGGGCACCATGAAGTTGACGCTCTTGAGTTCGGGGTTGTACCAGACGCGGGTTCGTCCCTCCAGCCTCGGCACCTGAGGAACCACGCTCTTCAGCCGGGCCAGTCGCGAAAGCGCCACACCTGCCGAGTATTCCCGCACCACTTCGGCCGCGTAGCCTGAGATGATTCCGGCGGTCATCGAGTCGGAACCGTCGAGGATGGCCTGAACCTGCGCGCTGCGCCCCCGGCTGAGATCGTCGGCGAAGCCCCTGGGGATGGTTAACACTATTTGAACCTTCCCCGCGTCGAGCAATCGGTCAACCTCCTCAGGACGGTTCAGATAGTCCTTGTATTCGAAGTAGCCGGAGCGGATGAAGCGCTCGATGAAATCGCGGCTGGCGGCGGTTCGATCCTGATCCAGCACTGCCGTGGAGATGTGCTTGACATCGGTGGTCACTGCATAGCCAAAGATGAACAACTGGAATACGGGCGCCATAAGGATCATGGCGATCATCCTCTTGTCGCGGCGGGTCTGCAGGAGTTCTTTCTTGATGAGGCGGAGGATGCGTCTGGGATTCAAGGCGGCATCTCAAAGTTTCTTCTTGAAGCGCGCGGAACTCAGCGCCAACATGGCCAGCCCGAATACCAGCAGCAGAAGCGATGGCTTCCATATCAGGCCGAAGCCGCTGCCCTTGAGGAAGATGGCGCGCAGGATCTTGATGAAGTGCGAGGCCGGTATCAGGGCGCTGATCCATTGCACTACCTTCGGCATGCTGGCGATGGGAAATACGAATCCGGAGAGAAGGATGGCGGGAAGTTGGGTGCCAACCATTGCCATGACCATGGCTACTTGCTGGTTATTGGCCGTCACGGAGATGAGGAGGCCGATGCCGAGGGCGGCGGTGAGGAATACGCCCGAAAGGACCAGAACCAGGGCGGGGCTTCCCAGGAGGGGCACGTGAAAGAGGAGCCTGCCGGCGACAATCACCAAGAGCACGTCGAAGAAGGCGATGATAACGTATGGTATCAATTTCCCGAGCATGAGTTCGAAAGGCATCACCGGCGAGACGACCAGGCTCTCGATTGTCCCGCGCTCGCGCTCCCGCACAACCGTAGCCGAGGTAAGCAGAGCCGATAGCATCATCAGGATCACCGCGATAAGGCCCGGAATGATGAAGTTGGTGCTCTTGAGTTCCGGGTTGTACCAGTAGCGAACGCGGTAATCCACGGGCAATAGCGAACTCCCGCTGGCCGGCAGGCCTGCGCGTTGAAGAGCCTCCAGGGAGATCTTGGCAGACTGTTGCTGAATGATCGCGCTGGTGTAACCCAAAGCCGTGCTCGCTACCGTAGAGTCGGAGCCGTCTATTATCAGTTGCACTGGCACGACCCGGCCGGAGGCGAGATCCTCGGCCAAGCTGGCGGGAATTACCAGCGCCGCTTGAACCCGGCCATGGTCCAGACCCTCGGTCAAGTCCTCGTAACTGCCCGCCTGGGCGACGATGTCGAAGTAGTCGCCGTTGGAGAAGGCGCCTATTAGGTCCCGGGAGGCCTTGCTGTGGTCCTGGTCGTAAACGGCAAGTTTCACGTGTTTCACGTCCAGGTTGATGGCGTAGCCGTATAGCACCAGCATGACGAGCGGCAGCAGCACCACGACGATGAGCATTCGCGTGTCGCGGGAAATCTGGATAAATTCCTTCCTGACGACCATCCGGATGCGCAACAACATTTCCTAACTGCGCTCCTGGGCGATTTCCCTGTCCGCCTCTTCTATCAACCCCACGAATACGTCCTCAAGGGAAGGTATGATTGGCTCGATGCGGTTTACTGCGAGGCCGCCCCGCTCCAGAGCCCTGGAGACAGGCTCCATCGCTGCCGAACTGTCAATCAAGACGTGAAGGGCTTTTCCAAAGACCGCCACGTCCTTGACCTCGCGCTCCGCCTGGAGGAGTTCCAGAGCGGTCATCAAAGGCTCTGCCTGGACTTCTAACAAAGTGCCGGCGGTGTAGCGCTCTTTGAGTTGGTGGGGGCTGTCGAGGGCGATGAGTTTGCCTCCGTAGATCATGCCGAGCCGGTCACAGTGCTCGGCCTCATCCATGTAATGGGTTGTGACAAAGACGGTCACCCCTTGCCCGGCCAGGGTGTATATGAGGTCCCAGAAATTGCGGCGCGAGACGGGATCCACCCCCGCTGTAGGCTCATCGAGGAAGACGATCTCCGGTTCATGCACCATGGCGCATCCCAGGGCGAGGCGCTGTTTCCAACCTGTGGCCAGGGTGCCGGTGAGGCTGTTGGTGCGCTCGGCGAGGTTGGCCATTTCAAGTATCCATTGTTTTCTCTGGGCCAGCCGGCGGGGGGGCACGCCGTAGACCTCGCCGTAGAAAGTCATGTTCTCCTCTACGGTGAGATCCTCGTAGAGGGAGAACTTCTGGCTCATGTAGCCGATGTGCTTTTTGATCTCTTCTGATTCGGTGAGGATGTCGAAGCCGGTGACGGTTCCGTTGCCGGCGGTGGGCATGAGAATGCCGCAGAGCATGCGGATGGTCGTTGACTTGCCCGCGCCGTTGGGTCCGAGGAAGCCGAAGATCTCGCCCTTGGGCACGGAGAAGGATATTCGATCCACCGCGGTAAAGTTGCCGAAGCGCTTCACCAAATCCTCGACCACCACGGCGGGTTGTTGGGGCTGGGAGACGATCAGCGTTTTCCTCCCGCCACCAGAGAGATGAAAACGTCCTCCAGCCCCGGCACGGTGCGGCGAAGGCCCTCGACTCCTATCCCCTTTTCACTCAGCGCCGCGGTGAGCAAGGGCTGAGCCTTTGCCGCGTCTTCCACCCAGACGTGCATCCGGTCGCCGAAGACCTGGACTTCGAGAACGCCAGGCAGGGAGGCGATGATTTGCTTTGCCGTGCGCAGCGGCTCGGCGATGACCTCGAGCAGTTCACCCCGCATCCTCTGCTTCAAAGCGTCGGGGGTGTCGCAAATCACAATCCTCCCCTTGTCCATCAGCGCAACGCGATTGCACCTTTCGGCCTCATCCATATACGGCGTGCTGACGAAAAGGGTGACGCCTTCCTTCAGCAGGGAGTAAAGGATCTTCCAGAAATCCCGGCGCGAAACCGGATCTACCCCGGTTGTGGGTTCATCCAGGAAGAGCACCTTGGGGGTATGAATGAGCGTGCAGGCCAGCGCCAGTTTTTGCTTCATCCCTCCCGACAAGTGCTGGCCGAGCCGTTTGCGGAAAGGCTCCAGCCGGCTGAATGCGAGCAACTCCTTCTCCCGCTGAATCCGCTCGGAGTCTGGGACGTGGTAGACCTTGGCGAAGAAATAGAGGTTCTCGGCGACGGTCAGGTCGCCGTAAAGGCTGAAGCGTTGGGGCATGTAGCCGATATGCGGCTTCAAGGCCTCGGGCTGGCGGAATACGTCAAAGCCAGCCACCTCGGCCTGCCCGGCATCCGGATTCATAATGCCCGTCAGCAAGCGCATCGTGGTTGTCTTGCCGGCGCCGTCCGGACCAACTAGGCCGAATATCTCGCCCTTTTTCACCTCAAGTTCGAGGCCGTCCACG
>Ga0315294_10001120_pt1 | contig 28877 bp, 25 predicted proteins | sample YL17G13_40_MG_FD_203626 | JGI IMG/M metagenome (GOLD analysis project Ga0315294, IMG submission 203626) | Sediment microbial communities from Yellowstone Lake, YNP, Wyoming, USA - YL17G13_40 | ecosystem: Environmental > Aquatic > Freshwater > Lake > Sediment | place: USA: Wyoming | collected... | reverse complement strand
TATTTAGAGCATGGGAAAGCGCGCGCCGGGGGAGTTCCGGCAAACCGGAATAGCGAGCCAAGGGACTGAATTCATCCACGGAAACCGGATCTACAATATAGGCTGGGATTTTGCTCTCCGCCGCGAGGGCAGTGGCCAGGAACGCCCCCAGATTGGAAGCATGCTGGGCTTGCGGTCGAAATCGCAAATCGTCGAGCATCTGCTGGTTGATGCGGTACACTCCGGCAGGGATTGGCTTCAGCAGTCCACCACGGGAGATGATGGCATCAAATCGAATGCCTGGCACTTTTTCCCGCAACCAATGACGTAGGTCCTCCTCTCGGAGCGGAAGCTCTTCCAGCAAGTCAGGCGCTTTGGCTTGATGTTCCACCACTTCCTGGGCCACTTTTTGTTCCCCTTGGTATACTGCAATCTTGGTGGAGGTCGAGCCAGGATTCAAAATGAAAAGGGTGGGTTCGGTCACTCCTGCCCTCCGATCATTTCCGCTGCATGCGCCAGCACCACGCGCGAAATCTGGCTACCTGCCAGCATCCGCGCGATTTCCTCAATTCGTTTTATTCCTGACACCTCTTCCAGTCTTACCACACTCCGATTTGGTTCATTACTTTTTTGCAGTACGAAATGGGTATCAGCCATTGCAGCGATCTGAGGCAGGTGCGTGATGCATAACACTTGATGTACACGCGATACTTCCTTCAGCATGCGAGCCAGCCTCTCTCCCACCCGCCCGCCGATACCGGCGTCGATCTCGTCGAAGATGAGCGTGGATTGGTGATCATGACTGGCAATCGCTGCCTTGATCACCAGCATCAACCGGGATAACTCTCCTCCGGAAGCGACCCGTGCAATCGGGCGTTCTTTTTCGCCAGGATTGGCCGAGAAGAGGAATTCGACGCGGTCGAGACCGGAAGGCAGCAATTCGTCCTCCGATAAAGCCTGGTAATCAATGCGGAACAAAGGATGGGAAATCCCCAAATCGGACAGTCCACGGAGTATCAGTTGTTCCAATATTGCCGCTTTGCCCCATCGTAGCTCCCGTAGTTGCTGAAGGGAACCCCGCAGTTGTTCCCGAACAGTGCTTTGTTGTCCCCGCAGCATTTCAATCTGACGGTCGACTGCCTCCAGGTCAGCCAATGAGGCTTCAACTTTTTCTCGATAGGCCAAAACTTGGGGAATGGTGTCCCCGTATTTGCGCTTAAGTCTCATCAGCAGATCCAAGCGCTCTTCGACTTCTTCCTTGCGGGATTCATCCAGTTCCAGGTTGTCCAGGAAGCATTTGAGATCCCAAAGGAAATCGCCCAGCTCGTTATTAAGCCCATCCAGACGTTGGTGCAGGTTTTGCAGGCTGGAATGCAAAGAGGCAATCGTTGCAAAATCCCGGCTTGCCTTCTCCAGCCGGTCCAGACTTCCCAGGTTCCCCTCGCTACGCAATATTCCTGCCAGGAAGAGAAGGAGATCGCGGATATGTTGTTGGTTGACTAGGTATTCATGCTCTACTGCCAAATCCTCGTCCTCCCTGGGTCGCAGATGAGCTTGTTCGATTTCCTGGATTTCAAAACGGAAAAAATCCATCTGCCGTTCCCGTTCGCTCAATCGCTTTTCCAATGTATTCCTCTGTGCAGCCAGGGTCTTGGAGGTTGCCAACAGTCGCTCGGCTTCAAACCTCAAGGTATTGGCTTCCCGTCCACTGAAGCGATCCAGTAAACTCATTTGGTAGGTGTTGCTGCAGAGGTCTTCGTGTTCTTGTTGTCCATGCAAATGAAGCAAAGGTGTCAAGGTTTCCTTCAATAAACTCAACGGAACGGTCTTACCGTTGATCCGAACCCTGTTTTTACCCTCGGCGGATACTTCCCTCGATACATGCAGAGTTGGTTCCGTCTGCCCGAATTCTTCAAGTATTCCATTTTCCTGGGGTACTTGGAGAACCGCGTCCACTTCGAGCAGCGTTCCATAACGCCCGATCAGGTCAGTTTGTGCTCGGCCACCAAGCAGAAGCGAGATACCACCCACGACTAATGACTTCCCCGCTCCCGTTTCCCCGGTGAACACGTTAAGGCCGGGTCGCAGCTGACAAGTCAGTTCCTCCAGGATAGCCAGGTTACGGATGGAGAGCGTTTCGATCAACGATAACCCCACATCAGCTTTTTTTGGATCCGATGAAGAAACGAATCCATTTCAAAGAAAATAAGACGCGCTTTTTTTGATCCAAGACGGATGATAAGGCACTCTGACGATGAAAAGGGCATCGCTTCCTGGCCATCGAGAACCACCAGCGCGTGACCTTCTCCCGCCAGGGAAATCTCCACCCTGGATTGGGGTGAAAGCACCAGCGGCCTCACAAATAGGCTATGCGGAGAAATCGCCACCAACTCCAGACAGGGTAGCGCTGGCAGAATCAGTGGACCGCCGCATGCCAAGGCATATGCGGTGGACCCGGTGGGCGTAGAGACCAACAAACCATCCCCGTTCACAACACCCATATCTATTCCATCCACGGAAACGGATAAAGAACACATTCGACCAGGACGGCTGTGAGAAACCACGCATTCGTTGAGGGCATAATGAGTCTGGTTGCCAATTTCGACCTGCAACAAGTCGCGTTCCTCAACCAAGAAATCTCCAGAGTTCAGCCGCTCCAAATCCGTTTCGATCCTTCCCCGATCCGATGCGGTCATAAAACCTAGATTCCCCAGGTTCACACCAAGCACGGGGCAAAGATCTTGGTTTATGTGCACACAACGAAGCAGTGTCCCATCTCCGCCCAAGCTGAGGATCAAATCTGGTTGTTCGGGAGGAAAGGTCGGTCGACCGGGAAGTATGTCTTTTAAGACAGGAGAAACCAGTACTCGGGTCTCTTTCGCCTCGATCACCCCAACCAAACGGCGCAGGAAATCAAGTGCTTCCAGTTTATCCCGGTTTGCAAAAAAGCCGATTTGCCGGAAGCTCACCGGATCCTCCCGCTGACCTCCAGTTCCCGCAGCGCTTCCCGGGCCTGGTTTGCGATGTGGCTCGGTGACAATCCGGATCGCTGCAACAGATGCTCCCGGCTGCCAATGCCAGGCAGATCAGAGATGGCTAACAATCGGATCTTGTCTGCAGGGTAACCTTCATGATTGATCAGCTCCAAAACGGCTGAGCCCAATCCACCTTGGCAAGTGTTCTCTTCCGCGACAAACAGCAACGAATACTGGTGATAGGCTGACAAAATCAACTCCCGGTCCAGTGGGCTCAGAAAGCGCAAATCATAAATAGCGGGGTCGCGCCCATCCTTTCGCAATTCCATCGCTGCTTGCCGGACCAGTGGAACCATTCCTCCCAGGGCAAGGAAAGCGATGCCCTTTCCTTCCGTGACCTTGCGTCCCTTGCCCCAGGGGATAGAATGGAATTCACCGGTAGGTAGGTATGCCTCGGGGATGGTGGATTTCGGGTATCGGATTGCGACAGGTCCTGTCTGCTGAAGAGCCGCAAAGATCATATTCCGTAATTCTTCCCCACTAGCAGGTGCCAGGATAGACAATCCGGGCATGATCCGCAGGAAGCTTAGGTCGAAAATCCCTTGATGTGTCGATCCGTCTCCCGGTACCACCCCTGCCCGGTCGACCAGGATCAGAACGGGTAGGTTTTGCAGGCAGATGTCATGCAGGATTTGATCGAAACCCCTTTGCAGGAACGTAGAGTAAATCGCTACTACCGGCCGTAATCCGCCCAGGGCCAGACCCGCCGCGAAACTCAATGCATGCGACTCGGCAATTCCTACGTCGAAAAACCGTCTTGGAAAACGACTGGCGAAGGTCGTTAATCCCGTTCCGTCCGCCATGGCGGCCGTGATGCAAACGATTTTCGGATTCTGCTCGCCAAGCTCCGCCAGGGTTCCCCTTACGACATCGGTGAAGGTGGAGTGCAAGTCCCGACGCGGTATTCCACTGGCAATATCGAAGGGAGGAGAGGAATGGAAAAGGGTTGGGTCCGTTTCAGCGGGAGGGTAGCCGCGGCCTTTTTGGGTCAAGACATGGACCAGCACGGGTGTCGAAAAACCCTTAGCCTGCTGTAAAACGGAAATCAGGCTCTTTAGGTCGTGCCCGTCGATCGGACCCAAGTAGGAGAATCCAAAGCTTTCAAACAATACGTTGGGTAGCAACCAAGCTTTCAAACCAAATTTGAACCGGTCGATCCAGCGGATCATCCGTTGTCCCACATAGGGGAAACGCGCAAGCAGTTTTTTAATCCATTGCTTGAACCCACGATAGCGAGAGGAAGAACGGAGCTTGCCAAGTTGCTTGGCCAAAGCTCCCACATTGGGAGAGATCGCATGCTCGTTATCATTTAAGACAAGGATCAAGTCCTTTTTCAACAGAGCGCTGTTGTTTAAAGCTTCCAAGGCAAGACCCCCGGTGATCGCACCGTCTCCCATGATCGCGACAATCTTGTGGTCTTCTCCGTGGATGTCTCGCGCAGCGCGCAAACCCAGCGCCTGTGACAGAGAGGTGGATGCGTGCCCTGTGTTGACGGCATCGTAGATCGATTCCGAACGAAGTGGAAAACCGCACAATCCATCATCCTGTCGCAATCGGCAAAACTGGTCTTGCCGTCCGGTTAGCAGTTTATGGGCATAGGTCTGATGCCCGACATCCCACACCAGGACATCTTGCGGAGTTTGAAAAACATAATGCAAGGCCAGGGTCAGTTCCACGACACCGAGATTGGAAGAAAGATGACCGCCGTATTGCGCAACCTGTTCGATGATCCGACCACGCAACTCCTGGGCAATTAGGCTTAGAGCGTCCAAGCCTAGGGACTTCAAATCCTCGGGGGAGCGAATCTTCTCCAGCAAGCTCAGCGGCTCCTTCCCTGCAAATATACGGCCAAATCGGAGAAAACGGAAGCCCGCTGGGAGAGGGGCATCAAAGTTCTCTGTGCCAATTCTGTTTCCTCTGCAATCCTGATCTTGGCCTGACTCTCCCCCAATTGCTTCACCAACGAAGGCTCGCCTGATTCCAAGTCCAGCAAATCATCGCACATCTGAAAAGCGAGTCCCAGGTGTAGACCGTATTCCTCCAATGCAGAAAGATGCTCCTGGCACGCTCCAGCCAAAGTGCCGCCCAGCTGAAGGGCAAGCTGGAAAAGCTTGGAGGTTTTCCACTGGTAGAGAGTGTTCCACTCCTTAATGGTCCGTTCTCTGGAGCCAATGTCATCGAATTGTCCGCCAATGATCCCTCTCCCGCCAAACGCCTCTCCGATCTGTGCCAAGACTTTCCCTGAGTTTAACGTCTCTTCCTGTTGCAGATTTTGCGCGACCCATTGGACTCCAAGGGCGAACAAGGCATCTCCGGTTAAGATAGCCGGTCCGATTCCGAACGCTTTATGGCAGGAAGGTTTGCCCCTGCGCATGTCCGCATCGTCCAACCCCGGCAAATCATCGTGTACTAAGGTAAACGCATGAAGGCATTCGACGCCACAGGCCGCTCTAAGTACTCGAGCTGCCGGTTTGCCAAAAACTTCTGCCGCCCAGAGCAGAAGAGCCGGACGAAGACGCTTGCCCGCTCCCAGCAATACATATGCCAATGGATCGTGCACTATTGGAGGAAAACACTCCTCTTGCAACAAACGAACAAGCGCCTGGTCAATGGAAATCCGAACACTCTGGTAGAGTTCAACCATACAGGATCCGAAACGTGTCGAAAGACGGTGGTTCATCCACTTCTTTCGCATCCAGCGTATCTACCTGAGCCAGCATCGGTCCCTGCCTAAGAACTTCACAGAACTGATTCAGGACTTGCGGGTCACCAATCGCCAACACTTCAACACTCCCTTCGGGCAAGTTCCTTATGTAGCCTCGGATGCCCAGCAGGCGTGCCTGTTGGACTGTCCAGTGGCGGAAGCCAACTCCCTGGACCTCACCTCTGATTCGGATCTGTAGGGATTTGCTCATTTTCACGGATGATGGACCCCAGGATTCCATTTACGAAGCGGTTAGAATCCGGTGAACCGTATTTCCGGGCCAGTTTGATTGCCTGGTCTGCGATGACCGCAGCTGGTGCATCTTTCCCATAAAGGAGTTCGAAAATAGCCAGCCGCAGTACATTGCGATCGGTAGAAGAGATCCGCTCCAAATCACGGTTTGGCGACAGACGGGCAATGATCGCATCAATACGGGTCCGGTTCTCTGATACACCTTGTACCCATTCTCTGGCCCGATGCCAGATGTCGGGGTCAAGCTGGCGTTCAACGCATTCCTCTGCTTCCCGCATCGTCAAGCCGCCCATATCCATGCGATATAGCAGGAGAAAGGCGGTCTCCCTAGCTTTTTGCCGCCTCATGCTTGATGAAGTCCACGTCCTCTACAACCACGTCCACAGTGGCTACTTCCGCTCCGATCAGGTGCTCCACTGCGCGCTTGACTTCCTCCTGAACGCGGCGGGATGCCTGAAGCAAGTCAACACCGTAGTAGAAGGCCAGGTGCAACTCCAGGTACACTTTTTCATTCTCTGTTCGTAAGTGGACACTCTTCTTGGGATCCGAGCTCAAGGGGAAGTGGGGAACCGCTCGGCTGACTCCATCTACTTCCATAGCTGCTGTTACGGCTATCAGTCGGATCACGTCTGGAGAAATGCGGATTTTCATTTTCCGACTCGTTCATAATAGTTGCCAGAGCGGGTATCGATTTTGATCACATCGCCGATTTCCACGAAGAATGGAACCTGCACAATCGCTCCGGTTTCCAGTTTTGCTGGCTTGGAGTTGCCGGCTGCAGTATCCCCCCTGAAGGATGGTTCCGTCTCAACAACAGCCAGTTCCATGAATAGCGGCAGTTCGATACCGATATGTTTGCCTTTATAATACACGATGTCTGCAATGGTATTTTCTTTTAAATATTGAGCTGTGTCCTCTAATTCGTCCCGCTTGAGAACCACTTGCTCATAGCTCACCATGTCCATGAAGGTGTATTCGTCCTTCACCGCGTAAAGGAATTGCATCTGCTTGCGATCGAGATAAGCCCGATTCACGCGTTCGCCCGCCCGGAACGTTCGTTCGATGGTGTTCCCCGTCTCCACATTCCTGATTTTGGTCCGGACAAACGCAGCTCCTTTGCCTGGTTTCACATGTTGAAACTGAACCACGACCCAGACCGCTCCTTCCAACTCGATGGTGATCCCTGGTCGCAAATCATTGCTCGAGATCATCCTAACCTCCTTTCAAATGATCCGCAGATCTTTCGGGAACGAAGTCAGGACTTCGTGCCCGGTTTTCGTCACTAAAACCATGTCCTCCAGGCGGATCCCGCCCCAACCCGGAATGTAGAGTCCCGGCTCAATCGTTACCACGTGGCCTGGCTGGAGGACAGCATCACTTCGCACGGAAAGCCGTGGCTCTTCGTGCACCTGCAATCCTACACCATGCCCCAGTCCATGACCATAGACATAGTCCCCAAACGCTCCTTTGGTCAGGATTTCCCGTACCTTCTGGTCGATGTCGGCTCCCCGGCGACCTGGCGCGATCATCTCCAGACCGGCAAGCTGTGCTTCCAACAAGGCCTGGTGCACTGCCCGCTGTTTGGCCGTCGGCTTCCGCAGCACGAAGCAACGGGTGAGGTCTGAAATATAATGGTCCCGCAAGGCTCCCCAATCAAACAACACGATTTCGCCCGATGCAACCTGCTTGTTGGATGCGGTTCCGTGCGGAAGGGCACTGCGAAATCCTGAAGCCACGATCGTGTCAAAACCAGCACGTTGTGCCCAGGCGTCATGCATACATTGTTCCAGGCGATAGGCAATCTCCTCTTCTCTTTTCTTCACCAAGCCCGCTTGCAAGGTCTGCTCCAATCCCACTTCTGCTGCCTTGATGGCCCGGCGTATCGCTTGGATCTCACCAACCTCCTTTACCGCCCGTAATTCCTCCACCATACCGGCGACGGGTACGAATAGATTCTGCGGCGATTGGCGCTCCATTTCCTTGAAATCCGCATAGGAAACAAGCTGGCTCTCGAAACCGATAAACCGTGCCTTCAGTTCTTGCCATTGCTTGGCCAGGTCGGTATGAAACCGTTCGAATTGCACAACTTCCCACTGCGGACTTTCCAATTTGGCTTGCTCGCTAAATCGCGAATCGACAAAGAGGATTGTTCGATCGGCAGTGACTAGCAGGGTTCCGGAATCACCGGTGAAGCCTGTCAGGTAGTACCGGTTTTCCAACCCGGAAACAAGGAATGCATCCAGCTTGTTCTCAGACAGTTTCCGGCGCAGATTCGGTAAACGACGAGCTCCGTCCATGCAGGTTCTCCTTTGCTTGCCCTTGATCGGCTTGGGGCTATACAATTCTAGGAGAATCATCCCCCGAGGTGAAGGATGTCTGGTCATTCGAAATGGCACAACATCAAAACAAAAAAGAACGCCACTGACGCCGCCAGAGGTAAGATCTTCACGAAGGTGTTGCGGGAGATCACCACTGCCGTACGCCAAGGTGGCCCAAGTCCTGATTCCAATGTCAGGTTACGGGTAGCAGTGGACAAGGCGCGGGAAAACAACGTGCCTTCAGACACGTTGAAACGGGCCATCCAAAAAGGCACGGGTGAGCTTCCAGGCCACATCTTCGAAGAGATCACCTACGAAGGATACGGCCCTAAAGGGGTTGCCGTGATGGTGGAAGTGTCCACGGACAATCGGAATCGAACGTCCGCCAATATCCGTCATCTTTTCTCCAGCCATGGTGGCAATTTAGGGGAGAACGGCTGCGTAAACTGGTTGTTTCAAAACAAGGGGATCGTCCTGCTTGCAAAGGAAAAGGGCAAAGAGGACGACTACATGATGGCCGCCATTGACGCGGGAGCAGAGGATTTTCGCGAGGAAATGGACTATTACGAGGTCACCGTAGAACCGGAAGCCCTACTCAAAGTGAAGCAAGCCCTAACTGCTGCCGGCGCTAAAATCCAGTCGGCAGACATCACGATGGTCCCCAATACATTCGTCACTCTGACTGGCGATGATGCCAGAAAAGTGCTCTCCTTAACCGATGAACTGGAAGAGCAGGACGAGGTGATCCACGTCTTTTCCAACTTCGACATCTCGGACGAAGAACTGCAGCGACTCTCTGGCTGATTCTTCCGCTCCTGCAGTCAAACGAATCCTTGGCCTCGACCCCGGCACGGCGTCGCTTGGTTTCGCGATCTTGGACAATACCGGCAGCTCGTGGCAGGCCGTGGTCTTTGATTGCTTGCACACCACCAAGGACCAACCGATGCCAGAGCGCGTGTTGGATTTGTATCAAGCGCTACGCCGGATCGTACGGAAGTATCGACCGGATGCAATTGCTTGTGAGCAACTGTTTTTCAACAAGAATGTTCGCACCGCTCTTTCCGTGGGGGCGATCATTGGAGTGATCACCCTTTTGTCCGCCCAAGAAAGGATTCCTTTGTTCACATATACGCCATTGCAGGTGAAAATGGCGATCGTCGGCTACGGTCGGGCAACCAAAACACAAGTGCAGAAAAGCCTGACCCTGTTGTTGACCCTAGCGGAGGATCCTCGTCAAGATGATGCCGCAGATGCTTTGGCAGTAGCTCTCTGTCACACGCATTCATTGCATCTACGGCGGCTATTGGAGGCTGGCAATGTTTGAATGGATGCGTGGTCGGGTGATGGAACAATCCGAAGGACTCCTCATTTTCGAAGTCGGTTTTGTTGCGTTACAGCTTCACTTCCTGGCACGGGCAGGCAAACTGCCAGTGGGGAGGGAAATACAGCTGTTCGTACACTTGGTTGTGCGGGAAGACAACTTATCCCTGTTCGCCTTCGAGCAGCGCGAAGAACTTTACCTATTTCGGGAGCTGCTTGGCATTTCCGGTGTCGGTCCGCGGCTGGCTCAGGCAATCGTGGCCTATGTTCGTCCGCAAGACTTGCACGAAGCGATTGAACGGAACAATCCCACTGCTTTGATGGGCGTACCGGGTGTGGGAAAGAAAACGGCCAGCAAGATCGTCTTCTCCCTGCAGGGCAAAACCCTCATTTTTCCCAACGAACAATGGCCGGAGGCATTGCAAGCGCTGCTCGCCTTGGGTTTTTCTGAGAAAGAAGCCCGGGAGCGTCTGGCCAAAATCAACCTGAGCGATCCCGGTATCACCTCAGAAGATGTGATTCGGATGGCACTAAAAGGGTGAACAAGACCGTCAAGCAACTGATAAAGGAGAAAGAGGACCAAAGGCTTCGACCACAGCTCTTGCAGGAATACATCGGTCAGTCTGAAGTGAAGGAGTCCTTAAAGATCGCAATCGAAGCCGCGCGGATTAGAGGGAAGCCGATTGACCATATCCTGATTTATGGCCCCCCCGGTATGGGTAAGACCACCATTGCTTCGATAGTCGCCAATGAGATGCAGCGGAAGCTGTGGCGAACCAGCGGGCCGGCCCTTACCTCTCCACGGGATCTGGCAACGGTCGTTGCCACTCTGGAAACCGGCGACGTGCTTTTCATCGATGAGATTCACCGCCTGAGTCCGACGGCGGAAGAGTTGTTGTATCCGGTGATGGAGGATTTTCATCTGCACATCACCCTCGGCAAAGGATTGTCCGCCCAGGTTAAGGAAATCCCCCTACAAACGTTCACTTTGGTCGGAGCAACGACCCGGGCCGGTCTCCTGACCAGCCCCCTGCGTGATCGGTTTGGCCTGGTCTTTCGTTTGGGGCATTATAGTGCGACGGAAATCGTGCAGATCCTGGAACGGTCTGCCAGGATTTACGGCGTGAAGATTGATTCCGACTGTACTCGAGCCATTGCCACTCGTTCCCGCTATACGCCACGGATCGCGAATCGCCTTCTCAAACGAACGATTGATTATGCCCTGGCCCGCAACAAGGGCTTACTGAATCGTGCAGTTGTGGAAGAAACCTTTCAGTTGATGAAAATCGATACCCTGGGTTTGGATGAGATGGATCGCAAGCTGCTGCTGGCTTTGGCGGAAAAATACGGCGGCGGTCCCATGGGCATTGAGAGCATGTGTGCCATCCTAGGGGAAGACCGCGACACCGTGGAGGACGTCTACGAACCGTACCTGATTCAATCCGGCTTGCTGGATCGGACACCACGCGGTCGCATGCTAACCGAAAAGGCCAAGCGCCACCTGAAGATGGACAAGGGGTTGAATCTGTTTGCGCAATAGTCTGATCCTGGCTTTCGTCCTTTTATTGTTGTGGCCATCGGGATTGAATGCGGTCAGTGCAGCTCCAGAGATCCGCGTGCTGCTTTCGTCCAATCCTGCCGAATCTGTCATCTCCTGCGAGGCTGCCTTCGAGTTGACGTTTCCCCAGATCCAAACAACGCTTCCGTTCACGGCTGGCGAGACTTTGATGCTTTCTGCCTCGGGCAGGTTGACCTGGGTGATCCTTGCCGCTGGACCCCTTGCCGCGCTGGAACCACTGGTACCTGCACATGAGGTTCTATGGGCAACGCTGGGCCCTCCCAGCTTGGGGCAATTTGCGGGTCAAATGGCCCTGGCAATTGGCCCTTTTGACAACATGGATTCGGCTGTCACAGCCGCCAACCAGGCACAAGCTGTTTTTCCGACAATCCAAATCCACTCCGGTTACTCCATCTCCCTGATCACCAATCGACCATACGATCTGGCTTGGAGTGGAACTTCTGCCGGTTCAGCCCTTGTATTGACATCAGCGACCCCTCTTTCCGCGACCCAGAAGCGTTACCGCGGTTCCCTGGAACTGTTCTGCAAAGACAATAACGGTAGCTGGGAACTCCGGATGGTGAATCGGCTGGATCTGGAGAGTTATCTTTACGGGGTCGTTCCCTCAGAAATGACTCACGATTGGTCACTGGAAGCCCTGAAAGCACAGTCGGTAGCAGCTCGTTCCTTCGCCATGGCCAAGATGGGGCGCAACCAGTGGGTCACGGAGGGTTTCGATGTCACTGCTACGGTCTCCGATCAAGTCTACAAAGGATACGACGGTGAGTACCCTGAGACCAATATGGCCGTGGACCATACCAGGGGGCAAGTATTGACGTTCGGCGGCAATATTGCCAGCACTCCATTTCATTCCTGTTCGGGTGGGTTTACGGAGAACAACGAAAACGTATGGTCCGGTCCGGCTTTGCCATACCTGCGTGGGGTGCCCAGCCCGGGTGAGGATGGCTCCAAGTACATCACCTGGACGGCGACCGTTGCCACTACCGAGTTCATAGCCAAAACCGAAGAGAAAAAAGGGGTAATCCTAGGTGAATTGGTCGGATTGCATGTAGTGGAGCAGGGGGTTTCCGGTCGCATCAAAACTTTAGCCGTGGAAGGTTCACTGGGCAGCACTACCCTCACGGGAGAACAACTACGGCTAGTAGCGAACCTTCGCTCCAGCCTGGCAACCATCGATAACCTGATCTCTTTTCCCAACCAGTTGGTTTTGCTTTCCTCGCAAGGAACAACACCTGTATCGCCGGAATCAGCGATTCTGTTGCTTTCCAGCCTTGGTTTGGCTCCCCTACCCGCTTCAGCGGTTGCAGTCACATCCGCCGGATTGATGCCCTTGTCATTAGCCATCACCACAACACAGAGCATTGGAGCCACGATATCATTTGGCGGTCATGGATGGGGACATGGCGTGGGGATGCCACAATGGGGTGCCAAAGCCCGGGCCCAAGAGGGAAAAACCTACGATCAAATCCTTTTGTATTATTACACCGGTGTCTCGCTTGAAACCAAGTACTGATGACCAAGATCACCGATTACGATTACCATCTGCCCCCTGAATTGATCGCCCAACATCCGGTGGATCCACGCGATACTGCCCGCTTGCTGGTGCTCGATCGGAAAACCCACACCTTGGGGCACGATACTTTCTTTCACCTCGACGGGTATTTGCAGGCAGGGGACCTTCTGATCGTCAACAACACGAAAGTGATCGCTGCCCGACTTTTCGGAAAGCTGGCCGGTGGCGGCAAAGGCGAAGTGTTTCTGCTGCGCCCGTTGGACGGTGATTTATTGACTTGGGAAGCGTTGGTTCGCCCAGGTCGCAAGCTCCAACCAACCAGTAAACTCGCCTTGGGAGACAACGAGATCGAGATCCTGGAGCGAACTGCATTCGGCGGACGGTTGGTTCGGTTTCGTTTCTTTGATTGGGAAATGCTGGATAAAACCGGCGAAATCCCTTTACCACCTTACATCAAGAGTCCCTTGCGGCAAGAGTCGGACTACCAGACTATCTTTGCCCAACAACGGGGTGCAGTGGCTGCCCCTACCGCTGGATTGCACTTCACGCCAGAGGGGATCGCAAGAATCAAGGCCAAGGGTGTTTCCTTGGCTGAAATTACCCTGCATGCAGGCCTTGGAACATTCCGACCGATCCGAGCGGAGGAGATTGAGGATCATCAGATGCATGAAGAAGCGTATTTCATCCCGCCAGATACTGCGGAAGCGATTCGAGAAGTAAAGGGTCGGGGGGGAAGATTATTTGCCTGTGGCACCACTGTGGTACGGGCGTTGGAGAGCGCAGCCAGGGGTTCCGGTGCAGTATGCCCCACAGCTGGGATGACCGATTTATTCATCCGTCCTGGCTTTTCCTGGCAGGTTTGTGACGCCATCATTACGAATTTCCATCTACCTAAATCGACACTGCTCCTGCTGGTGTCGGCGTTTGCTTCTCATGATTTCATCCTGCAAGCTTACAAGGTAGCCGTGGAAGAACGCTACCGATTCTTTTCTTTTGGCGATGCTATGCTGATTCTCTAGTAAAAACGATGAAAACCGGACAAACCAAAGACGATTCGGAACAATTTTTCCAGGTGAAGCACCGGGACGCGCACTGTAGCGCCCGCCTGGGTGTATTGCATACGGAACACGGTGATGCTCCCACGCCTGCGTTCATACCAGTGGGGACGCAAGGCACAGTAAAAGCAATGACACCAGAGGAAGTAGCGGAAATCGGTGCGGCAATCATCCTCTGCAATACGTATCATCTCTACCTGAGACCGGGAGCGGAACTCATTCGGAAGGCAGGCGGATTGCATCGCTTTATGCATTGGAACGGCACGATCCTTACCGATTCTGGCGGCTTTCAGGTGCATTCGCTTAGCCCGCTTGCGAAAGTCACGGAAGAAGGGGTCTTGTTTCGTTCTCACATCGACGGATCGCTGCATCTGTTTACGCCAGAAATCAGTATCAAGGTACAGGAGGAGCTCGGTTCGGACCTAATCATGCCATTGGATCTCTGTCTTCCCTACCCGTCGTCCTACAAGCAGTTGGAATCAGCTGTTGTTCGGACCACTCGTTGGGCGGAACGGTCGCAAGAGTTCCATGCGGATAAACCAGGCGTTCTGTTTGGTATCATGCAAGGCGGCACATCACTGGACTTGCGTAAGCGGTCGCTGGCCGAGCTCGAGCATTTGGATTTCGCAGGCTTGGCGATCGGCGGCCTTTCTGTGGGAGAGAACAAACAGGAGATGGTTGAAGTCCTGACTGGCTTCATGGCGGAAATGCCCGAGAAAAAACCGCACTACCTGATGGGAATGAGCGCTCCCTTGGCCCTGTTGGATTGCGTAGGCCTGGGGATGGACCTCTTCGACTGCGTACTGCCCACACGCCTCGGGCGCAACGGCACAGTGTACAATGCCCATGGGAAAATCAACATCGACAACGCCTGCTTTCGCGAGGATTTTGGACCGATCGATTCCCGCTGCGACTGTTACGTCTGCCAGCACTACTCCCGTGCCTATCTCCGTCACCTCTTTATCGCGAAGGAAATGTTGGCAGGAAGGTTGATGTCCTATCACAATCTGCGTTTCGTGGAACGATTGATGGAACAAACGCGCCAGGCGATTTTGACAGATCGCTTTCTTGAATTCCAGCGTTCGTTTGCTACCATCTACCAAGAAAAGAGCATTAACCAATCGGAAGGGATGGGCTAGCCAATGGTTCGCTTGGAAGATGTAAAAAACAACCCAATCGTATCCAACTTCATTTTGAAAGCCGATTCTTACCTGGAAGCACTGGGCTATACCGAGCACGGTTTCCGCCATGCCAATCTCAGCGCCAACATCGCCATGAGCATCCTACGTCACTTGAATTGGCCGGAGAAGGAGATCGAGCTGGCAGGAATTGCCGGCTATATGCACGACATGGGCAATCTCAGCGGGCGGGAAGGACACCCGGCAGTGGGGTCGGTCCTGGCATTCCAAATCCTGCAACCGATGGGGATGGAGATCGAAGACATCGCCAGCATTATGTCCGCCATTGGCAATCACGACGAACCTTTCGGCATCCCCGCCTCGGACATCGGGTCAGCCGTGATCCTGGCTGACAAGACGGACATCCATCGCAGTCGCGTCCGTGTGCTGGATCCGGCCAAGTTCGACATCCACGACCGGGTCAATCACGCCGTGACCTATTCTTTCCTGCGGGTAGAAAAGGCTGAGACTGTCTCCACCCTCACCCTGGAACTCACGGTTGATACCGCCTTGAGTTCGGTAATGGACTACTTTGAGATCTCATTCGCGCGTTTGCTGATGTGTCGTAAGGCGGCGGAATATCTGCATTGCCAATTCCATCTGGACATCAACAAAATGCGCATTTGGTAAGGCTGAATCACGGATCCGGATCCAGCGCTGGTTTCCTTGTCGGAAGGATCGATCTTCTCTATACTTTCAAGGTTCATCTGATGGAATTGACGCGAAGGAGCAAAGACAGTGAATAAGGTTGGTTTTCGGTTGATCGTCATTATCTTAGTCTTGGTAGGTGGCATCCTAGCCCTATTTGTCATTCCTCCCACCACTCCTCTGGTAAAGCTGGGCCTGGATTTGGCCGGTGGCGTGCATTTTACGCTGGAAGCGGTGGAAACTGCTGGCGCACCCGTGACACGGGATGCCGTGGATGCAGCAAAGCGGGTTATCTCCGGTCGTGTGAATGCCCTGGGTTTGACCGAACCTATCATCCAGCAGCAGGGTGGTGACCGCTGGAACCGGATCATCGTTGACTTGCCTGGATATCAGGACCCAGCCAAGGCACGCGAAATCCTGCAGCGGACCGCCCTACTGGAATTCATCGCAGCGGGAGAGCGGGTCACGATTACTGCGTCCAATCTCACTGTCACATCCTCCGGAGGACAAACGCTGACGCCCACCATTGTGGCCGAAACACGCCAAGGGGTAACCATCCCTATGTTACTTCTCTATTACGATCAGAATGGCAATCGGCAGTTTGCCGTACTCAGTGAAGAGCCCGGCTTCACAACGATGGATGAGGCTCAGAAAACCTTAACACCGACTCCTGGACTCAACCTTTCCTTGGCCAAGGGTACGGTGGGAATCACAGGGGCCTACCTCCTCGAGGCCAAAGCCAGCTATAGTCAGAAGGGCGAGCCGGAAGTTCAAATCAAGTTTAACGACCAGGGGACGACCATCTTTGCCCAACTCACGCAGCAAAACGTGGGCAAGATGCTGTATACCGTCCTGGACAGCCAGATCGTCTTCGCCGGCAATGTGCAGGAAGCCATCCCTTCCGGGGAAGCCGTCCTGACCGGCAGTTTCAGCATCGACGAAGCCACAACGATCGCTCAGCTGCTGCGTGGTGGCGCCCTGCCGGTAAAACTGGTAATCGTCGAAGAGCGCACGGTAGCCCCCACCTTGGGTGAGGTCGCTGTTCGGGCATCGATCATCGCCGGCATCGTAGCCATGATCTTGGTCGTGCTATTCATGATCCTCAATTATCGTTTCCTGGGTTTCCTGGCGGACATCTCCCTGATTCTCTATGTTGTGCTGGTGGTTGCGCTGCTCAAGTTGTTCGGCGCGACCCTGACCCTCCCTGGTATTGCTGGCGTCGTCATCTCCATCGGTATGGCCGTCGATGCCAACATCCTTATTTTCGAACGGATTCGCGATGAGATCCGCGCAGGCAAGACGATGCGCGGGGCAATTGCATCCGGCTTCACCAAGGCGGTGCGCACCGTCATCGATTCCAACGCCACCACTCTGATCGCCACGCTGGCTCTTTACTGGTTCGGAACGGGGCCTGTGCGTGGTTTCGCAATCACCTTAACCCTTGGTATTCTGGTCAGTTTGTTTACGGCCATTTTTGTCACCCGCACTCTCGTAGAAATCGTGGGCAGCTCCAGTCTGGGGAAAAACCTGCCTCTGTTGAACTTACACGAGAAGGCGTTCGTTCTGTTCCGCATAGGGAAGTTTGATTTCATGGGTAAAGCGAAACTATGGCTGTCGATCTCCCTCGTTTTGATCGTGATCAGTCTGACGGTGGTCGGCATCAATTGGGCAGCCAGGCCTCAACATCTTCCGCTTAACATGGGAGTTGATTTCACCGGAGGCAGTCGATTGGAATACTCGACGGATGCTTCGGATCCCCTAAACACGGCCCAATTGCGTCCCGCGCTAGAAAGCCAGGGATTGAAAGAAGTACAAATTCAACCGGTGAACGAAATAGATGTAGTACTCCGTACCCAGGAATTGACGGCAGATCAAACCACCCAGCTCACGAACAGCTTGAAACAAACCTTTCCTACCATCCGCCTGATAGCTGCCGATTATGTTGGGCCCATCATCGGACAAGATCTGCAACTCAACGCCCTCTACGCCGTGCTGATTTCGCTGATTGGCATCGTGATTTATCTTTCCATCCGTTTCCAACTCCGCTTCGGCGTTGCCACCGTCGTGGCCTTGGTTCACGATGTATTGATCGTAATCGGTTTCTTTGCGATCACCTTCATCGAGGTCAACAGCCCGTTGGTGGCGGTACTGCTGACAGTGGTCGGGTATTCCGTGATGGATACCGTGGTTGTGCTGGACCGGATTCGGGAGAACATGCGTTTCCGCAAACGGGAAACGCTGAAGGAGTTAATCAACCGAAGCATCCAGCAGACTTTTAACCGATCCATGAACACTACTTTAACCACTTTGCTGGCCGTCATCGCTTTGGTCATTTTCACTTCCAGTGCAATCGCTGATTTCTCTTGGGGGCTTCTGATCGGTGTCTTCACGGGCGCCTATTCTTCCATCTTCATCGCCACTCCGATCATCTACCTCTGGCTAAACCGCTCGGAAGCAAGGGAACGAGCCGGCAAGAAAAGGAAGTAGCACTTGACAAATACCGTCGACTGGCAAAAATACTAAACCAGTAATCAGGGGTTCACCCCCGGGCACAACGGTGCAACAGGAAAAACCTGTGGGATTTACACGGATCCTACAGGTTTTTCTATGCTTTGAAGGAAAGATGGAAATGAACCAGGCTGCAAACCGGCACAAACGAAGGATTGCATTTTATTCGGTGCTGGTGGGCATCACGCTCACCAGCCTGAAATTGACCGTGGGACTGCTCACAGGCAGTTTGGGTATTCTCTCGGAAGCCTTGCATTCCTTCTTGGATTTGGGCGCGGCGTTGATCACCTTCTTTTCCGTTCGCATCTCCACCAAACCCCCCGATTCCCGTCATCAATTCGGCCATGGCAAGATGGAGAACGTTTCGGCTTTGGCGGAAGCATTGCTGCTCCTGATCACTTGTGCCTGGATCGTCTATGAAGCCGTGCAACGTCTGACGGGTAAAGAAGTCCAGGTCGAGGTTACGTTTTGGGCATTCCTGGTCATGGGCATTTCCCTGCTATTGGACGTCATGATCTCACGTTTACTCTATGCGGGAGCGCGGAAATACCAATCGCAAGCACTTGCTGCGGATGGATTGCACTATTCATCCGATATCCTTTCTTCGGCCGTAGTCATCCTCGGTTTGATCGGAGTCAGCTTGGGTGTGCCCACGCTGGACCCGATTGCTGCCTTGGGCGTTGCGATCCTGGTCACTATCGCCAGCCTTCGGCTGGGCAAGCAGGCCGTTGACGAGCTGCTGGACCAGGCACCGCGCGGGCTGGCTGACCGGATTGTGGCCAAATTGCAGGCCGTACCGATGCTGGATAAAGTGGAGCGAATTCGGGTACGCCGTTCCGGAGCGCATATTTTCGTAGATTTGTTGGTTTCGGCTCGTCGACTCTTGACTGTGAGCAATTCTCAATTTCTGATTCAGCAAATTGAGGTGGAAGTCAAAAAAGTCGCTCCTACCAGCGACGTAATCGTACAATTCAGTCCCTCGGCCACTGGCGAGAACTTCTTTGAATCGATTCAAGCGATCAGCCAGCGTTTTCCACAGATCCAGGAACTGCATAACATCCATAGTTATTTGGACTCTTCCGGTCGGTTCTTCATCAGCCAGCATGTCAAGTTGGCTCCCACTCTATCTTTGCAGGAAGCTCATGATCTCGTGGATGTTTTAGAACGGTCCCTCAAAGAAGAGCTGCCCCAAATCGATGATGTGGAGACGCACATTGAAACGATCGGAGTGCAGGGTAATGGCTCCCGCCATGCGCTCGCTCCTGAGCAATTACGGATCCTACACGAGGAGGTACTGCGAGATCCGCGAGTGCTGGAGGTTCATGACATCCAGAATCATCAAAGCACACAGGGGAGCATCATCAGTTGCCATATTCTGATTCGTAACGAGCTGCCCCTGGAAGAAGCGCATCGGGTAGCCACCATGGTTGAAGACCGGATCAAGAATCTCTTCCCCTTCCTAGACGAAGTTGTGGTTCACGCCGAACCCACATCGACGAAATGATATAATCCCCTTCAAGTCACGGCGCCTACAGAGCGCGCTTGCTCCACGGAAAGGGTATTGAAGCTAGAAGATCTGGAAGAGAAAATCGGACAATTCCTTCCGCGCGTTGATAAAAAAAGGCTGCGGAATGCGTATCAGTATGCTTTGGAGGCTCATGGAGAACAGAAGCGGGAATCCGGTGAACCCTACATCCAACATCCATTGGGTGTGGCAGCCATACTCTCCGAGCTGGAGGTGGATGAGCCAACCCTTCTGGCCGCTTTACTGCATGACGTCGTCGAGGATACCTCGATCCCCTTGGAGGAAATCCGCCAGCGCTTCAATCAGGAGGTGGCCAATCTCGTAGACGGCGTTACAAAGTTTTCCGGCATTGCTTATGCATCACGGCAGGAGCACCAGATAGAAAATCTGCGCAAGATGTTGCTGGCAATGGCTCGGGACGTGCGAGTCGTGCTGATTAAGCTGGCAGATCGGTTGCACAACCTGCGCACGTTGAATTATCTCAGTGCGGAAAAGCAGCGCGAAATCGCTCGGGAAACGTTGGAAATCTATGCCCCGCTGGCTTCTCGACTTGGTATCTACAAGCTGAAATGGGAGTTGGAAGACCTTTCGTTCCGCTACATAGAACCGGATATCTATTTCGATTTGGCACGACGGATGCAGAGGCGACGAAGTGAGCGAGAGCGGATCTTGAAGGACGCCCAAGCTTTGGTGGAGCAGGACTTGGCTGACCATGGGGTCCTCGCGGAAACTCAGTATCGAGCCAAGCACCTCTACTCTATTCAGCAGAAAATGCTGCGCGATCGCTTGTCCTTCGAAGAAATCTATGACCTGCTCGCTTTGCGGGTGATCGTCAAGGACATTCCCATCTGCTACGAGGTCTTGGGGATTGTACATGCCATTTTTACCCCGATCCCCGGCCGCTTGCGCGACTATATCGCCATGCCGAAACCCAATATGTACCAGTCTTTACATACGGTGGTGATTGGTCCGGAAGGTGAACCGTTGGAATTTCAAATCCGAACCGAGGAAATGCATCGCGCTTCCGAATTGGGCATTGCGGCACATTGGCGCTATAAAGAAGGCAGCAAGCGGGACATTGTAATGGAGCAGAAGCTCGTCTGGCTGCGTGAATTACTGAATTGGCAGAAAGAGGTGACGGATTCTCGCGAGTTTCTGGAACGGGTGAAGGTTGACCTGTTCGCCGATGAAGTGCTGGTGTTCACCCCGAAGGGAGAAGTGATCAACTTGCCAATGGGAGCCAGTCCGGTGGATTTTGCCTTCCAAATTCACTCCCAGGTGGGTCAGCATTGTGCAGGCGCTAAAGTGAACGGGAAGATCGTTTCGCTTGATTACAAGCTGCAAACTGGGGACCGGGTGGAAATCTTGACACGGCAGAACGCCTCGCCTTCTCTGGATTGGCTCCAGTTCGTGCGAGCGAGTTCTACCAAGGGCAAGATTCGCGCATATTTCCGTCGGTTAAAAAAGGAGGAAAGCCTTGCTCTGGGAAAGTCCATCTATGAGCGGGTCTTGCGCAAGCATCTGGGGGCAGCCCGTTTCGCTGATGCCTTGCGCATCCTGGGCTTAATTGATGAGGAAGCTCTTTTTTTAGCCCTGGGACAAGGACAATTGGCACCAGCACAAATCCTTACGGCCTTAAACCGGGAAGAGCGAAAGGCAGACGAAGAAGCGCACATTGTTCTAACGAAACCACGGGAGCGACCCGTGCAAGTCACAGGAACGGAAGGAGTGCTGGTTCGGCTGGCTCGCTGTTGCCATCCCTTGCCCGGCGATGAAATCGTTGGATATATCACGCAAGGTCGCGGTATTTCCATTCATCGGCAGACATGCCACGGCCTGGCCAAATTGCCGGAAGCAGGACGCCGAGTTTCCTTGTCTTGGCCCGAGGACTTGACGGAGACGCACTATGTATCGGAACTCTTCCTGCGGGCCGCCAATCGCCCTGGCGTTTTGCGGGAAATCACGACGGCCATCTCGGAAGAAGGAATCAACATTGAACAAATCAATGCCTATCCGCTTCCTTCCGAGTTGACTGGCATCAGTTTAGTAGTAGTGGTGAAGGACGTGGCCCAACTAAACCAGCTGATGCAAAAATTGGAACGAATCCCATCCATCAACGAAGTGCGGAGAATCTAATGCGAGCCGTGCTGCAAAGAGTGAGAAATGCCACTGTGTCCGTAGAGGGGAAAGAAATCGCTCGAATCGGTCCGGGTTTGCTCATCCTTCTCGGTATCGCTCGGGGAGACCAACCCAAGGATGCATTGCGTTTGTGCCAGAAATGCGTCCATTTACGGGTTTTCAGCGATGCACACGGCAAAATGAATCATTCCTTGATCGAGCAAGGGGCAGAGGTGCTGGTGGTGTCACAGTTTACCCTTCTTGCCGATTGTTCCGGTGGCCGTCGACCCTCTTTCATCAATGCCGCGCCTGCAGAAAAAGGAAAACAGCTATACCATTTTTTTCTCGATCAGTTGCGACTGGCAGGTTTAGTCCCGCAGGCAGGGGAATTCCAGACAACGATGGTGGTCAGCCTGGAGAATGATGGACCGGTTACGATTCTCTTGGATAGCAAGGATTTTTAATGTAAAATGAATACCTCGGTGGGGACATGGCTCAACGGGAGAGCGCTTCCCTCGCACGGAAGAGGTTGCGGGTTCGATTCCCGCTGTCTCCACCAGTTTTATTGCCGGTTCGTTCTTCCGCTTAACTCCGCCATCTGCTTTAAGCGCAATGAAAGGTCTTTGGTGAGCACTCCCGAACTCATCCGCCATTCCCAGTTGCCATCGTCACTGCCCGGACGATTCATGCACCCCTGGCTGGACAACCCAAGCACATCTTGCATCGGTACAATAGCCCAATCCGCCACGGAATGATACGCCAGCCGGATGAAATCCCAATGGACATCTTCCCCGTCCGTCCCTAGGTACTCCAACACCCGTTTCCGCTCCACTGGAGGCAGTCCGGCTAGCCAGCCTTGCGTGGTGTTGTTGTCGTGTGTGCCAGTGTAGACTACCGTTTCCCGTTCGTAATTGTGAGGTAGATGAGGATTCTGTCCGTCGCCGGCAAATGCGAATTGCAAGACCTTCATCCCGGGCATTCCGAAAGACTTCCGTAGCTTCTCCACCTCTGGCGTGATCACACCGAGATCTTCCGCCACGAAAGGCAACTCGCCCAAGGATTCCTGCAGCGCTTTAAAGAGAAGCTCTCCTGGGCCCTTCACCCAATTTCCATGTTCCGCGGTTTGCTCTGCGGCAGGTACTTGCCAGTAGGCTTGGAACCCGCGGAAATGATCCAACCGGATCACATCCACCAAGCCAAGAAGATGCTGGATCCGGCGGATCCACCAATGAAAGCCGTTTTGGGCCATCCGGTCCCAACGGTAAAGTGGATTTCCCCAGCGCTGCCCGGTAGGACTGAATAAGTCGGGCGGTACGCCCGCCACCGCCAATGGTTGCCGTGCCTCATCGAGCAAATAGAGTTCCGGTTGTAGCCAGACCTCAGCACTGTCATAAGCGGGAAAGATAGGAATATCTCCGATCAAATCGATACCGTGAAGATGGGCGCGTTCAACCAGTGACTTCCATTGGCGGTGGAATTGAAACTGGATGTAGACTTGGATGAAGATCGCTTCTGCCAGACGCTCTTTCCAAACCGCAAGTTCCTTCGGCTCCCGCATGGCAAGACCAACCGGCCATTTGTCCCATGAACGACCGGCAAACCGCTCTTTGAGTGCAGCGAAGAAAGCAAAATCATTCAGCCACCAGGAATGATCCGTTTGGAAAGCGACCAGCTCATGCTTTCGTTCGATCCCGGCATGACTTGCGAAACGAGAAGCGGCACGCTGCAACAGATCAAGTTTGAAGGGAATCACTTGGGCATAGTTCACTCGTTCTGTCGGAAACAATGGCAACTCGTCAACTAGGTCCTCTGGTAACAGATCCCCTTCTTTTACCAGAGCATCCAAGTCAACCAGTAATGGGTTCCCGGCAAAGGTGGAAGGGGAAGCATAGGGTGAATTTCCCTGTCCTGCTGGACCAAGGGGTAACACCTGCCAAAACGATTGTCCTGCTTGCTCCAGGAAATCCAGCCAATGGGCTGTGCTCGCGCCTAGATCTCCAATACCGTAGCGGCTGGGCAAGGAGATCGGATGCAGTAGAATTCCACACGCACGTTCTATCTTTCTCATTTTTCTCGCCCGTTATCTCCCGATCTTCGTTTAACCGTCTACAATATATAGCAGGGAATCGTGAAAGAGCAAAATGCGTGGGCTGGTTAGATTTCTACTAAAAACGATCACTATTTTGTTTCTGTTGACCCTAACCATTGCCGTCTTCAGTTTGATCGCGGGCTGGGTGATTATCGCCCGCCTCGATATTGACTGGCCGACCGTTTGGCAACCATTGCGCTTTCAGCCAGCCTTGGCAACAGAAATCTATGACCGTAATGGGCAGCTGTTGGCGCAGTTGTACAAAGATGAGCTTCGCTATTATGTGCCCTTTCAGTTATTGCCTAACAACCTGATTTCGGCCGTGATCGCCACCGAGGACAAGAATTTCTGGACCCATTACGGAGTCGACCTGGAGGGAATTGGCCGTGCGTTTTGGGCCAATTTTCGCTCGGGGGAAATTCTGGAAGGTGCTTCCACGATTCCCCAGCAGTTGGCCCGTGCTCTTTATCTTTCTACCGAGACTTCCTTGAAACGGAAAGCAACCGAAGCGTTGCTGGCAATGCGACTGGATGCTACTTATTCCAAAGAACGCCTGCTGGAGATGTATCTCAATCAGGTTTTTCTGGGTGAGGGGGCTTATGGAATGGAAGCTGCCGCCCGCACCTATTTCGGCAATCATGTCAAAGAGCTCACGTTGCCGGAATGCGCGCTCCTGGCCGGACTGATTGTGGCACCATCCGCCCTGTCACCCTATCAGGATCCGCAGGCGGCCAAATCCCGTCAAGAAGAGGTTTTGCAGCGTATGCAACGCCTGGGCTTCATCGATCAATCCACCCTGGAAGAAGCTCTCCAGACTCCGTTGGAATACCGTGACTCTAGTCTGATAGCTTGGAAAGCACCCTATTTTGTGGACTGGATCCGTGCACAATTGGAAACGGAGTTGGACCCGACCCTCGTTACCCAAGGGGGATTGCGTGTCTACACGTCTTTGGACTTCAACCTGCAGACACAAGCGGAAGCAGCAGTGCAAGAAGGAATGTTATATTGGCAGGATGAAGAGGTCTGGCCCAAGGAGTTGGTCGACGAGCGGGGGATTCCCCAGCCACAAGTAGCCTTGGTTTCTCTCGATCCCAAGACGGGAGAGGTCTTGGCAATGGTCGGAGGGTCCGATTATCAAAAGACGCAATTCAACAGGGCTCTGGCGCTTCGCCAGCCAGGATCCTCTTTTAAGATTTTCGATTATTGTGCCGCACTGGAAACCGGCAGCCTAAAACCCTCTGATATCCTGGTTTCGGAACCGATCGAAATCGAAGGATGGTCACCTTCTGAATATCGCGATTATCCTGGAGCGGAGAAACGGTACTACGGTCCCCTCACTGTGCGGCAAGCCTTGGTTCAATCCTCCAATATCGCAGCGGTAAAGGTAGCTATGAAGACCGGATTGGAACGGGTCATCGAAATCGCTGCCGCTATGGGGATCCGTTCCTCCTTGTCACCGGTGCCCTCATTGGCGATCGGGTCGAACGAAGTGCAACCGCTGGAAATGGCGCAAGCCTATGCCGTATTGGCCGCGGGAGGAATCCGCCGGGAGATCTGTCCGATCCTCCGGATTGAAACCTGGGATGGCAGAGTGATAAAAGAGTGGCCGGTGGAGTCCCTGCGCGTGCTCTCGGAGAATACTGCCTTTCAGATCACCGACTATTTTACCTCCGTGATCCGGCAGACAAAAGCCTATCGCGAAGGCCTGATTGCGGCAGGCAAGACTGGTACAACCGACCTTTTTAAAGACGCCTGGTTTTGCGGTTACACACCAGCCCTGGCCACGATTGTGTGGACCGGTTGCGATTCCGCTTCCGTGGACTTCAGCACTCGCTATAATATCGGCATGTATTTGCCAGCGAGCTTCTGGGGTTTCTTCATGGATCGAGCACAAAATATGGTATCCAATGAATCCTTCCCCGCTCCATCGGAAGAGATGGTGGAGGTAAAGATTTGTTCTTCCTCGGGAAGTCTCGCATCACCCAATTGTCCCCAAGACAAGATTCTTTGGGAGCATTATCTGTCCGGAATGCAGCCTTTAATCATTTGCACGTTGCATCCGGAAAAACCTACAGTGACGGTCACTTCCTGGCCGCAAGCAACAATCACGGTCACTTCCTGGCCCCAAACAACAATCGTGGTCCCCGTAGTGGAATCAATGCTGCCGCCAACAAACAGTCCCCCACCCGATATTCAGCTCTTGCTGGAACAACCGCTTAACATCCCTACCCCGTAACAAAGGAGGACGATAACCATCGCACGCGTAGCTGTGGAATCATTAAAGCAAAATCTCGGACTAGAGGTTGAGATTGATGGCTGGGTGTATAACATCCGCTCTTCAGGAGCGATCCTATTCCTATTAATCCGGGATGGCACCGGAATCGTTCAGTGCATTGCTTCCAAAAAAGAACTCCCACCGGATGCTTTCTTGTCGGCTAAGAAACTCACCCAGGAGTCGTCTTTGATCGTTCGCGGAAGGGTTAGGGAAGATGCCCGTGCACCAGGAGGCGTGGAGCTTGACCTCTGCGACATCCGAGTAGGGCAGATTGCCGAGGAATACCCGATCTCGCTCAAGGAGCACGGCGTGGCTTTCCTGATGGAGAATCGTCATCTCTGGCTGCGTTCCTCACGTCAACACGCTGTCTTGCGCATCCGAGCCACAATCATCAAAGCGATGCGTGACTTCATGGACGATCGCAGCTTTTTGTTGGTGGATTCTCCCATCCTCACTCCGGCAGCGGCCGAAGGGACTTCTACTTTATTCAGTGTGGATTACTTTGGCCAGCCCGCTTACCTTTCTCAATCCGGTCAACTCTACAACGAGGCAACTTGCATCGCCTTTGGCAAAACTTATTGCTTTGGACCGGCCTTCCGAGCGGAAAAATCCAGCACTCGCCGTCATTTAACTGAGCTATGGATGTTGGAGCCGGAAGCGGCCTATTTCACGTTCGAAGACAACCTGCGACTGCAGGAAGACCTGGTGTGTTTCATCGTCGAACAAGTGTTGGAAAAACGAAAACGAGAATTGGAATCGTTGGAGCGCGACATAACCAAACTGGAGAGTATCCAGCCACCCTTTCCCCGGTTGACATACGACCAGGCCCTGGAGATCCTACAAGCGGAAGGCCAGCCGTTGCCCTGGGGCGAAGATTTCGGCGCTCCGCACGAGCAGATCTTGTCTGCCCGATATCAGAAACCGCTCTTCGTTACGCATTTCCCGGCCTGCTGCAAAGCTTTCTACATGCAACCGGATCCCCAGCGGCCGGAAGTCACGCTTTCAGCCGACTTGCTGGCTCCGGAAGGGTACGGCGAGATCATCGGAGGTTCCGAGCGGATCCACTCCCTTGCACTGCTGGAAAAACGGATCCAGGAACACGGATACCCTCCCGAGATTTATCACTGGTATCTCGATCTGCGCCGCTATGGCAGCGTTCCTCATGCCGGTTTTGGTATGGGTGTAGAGCGAACAGTCGCTTGGCTTTGCCACCTGGAGCACATTCGAGAAAGCATCCCCTTCCCGCGTATGCTGGAAAGGATCTATCCTTGATGGAGCGTATTTCAGCCCCCCGGGGCACGCAAGACATCTTGCCACCGGTATCTGCCCTTTGGACCCAATTAGAAGAGACGATTCGCCGCAACGGCGAGCGGTTCGTTTATGGCGAAATTCGCACTCCCATCTTTGAGCACTCAGAATTGTTTGCGCGAGGCGTAGGTCAAGACACGGATATCGTTTCCAAGGAGATGTATACCTTGCTCGATCGGGGCGGCCGCAGCTTAACACTCCGGCCTGAAGGCACTGCCTGCGTAGCTCGCGCATTCCTGCAGCAGAATTTGGCCAACCTTCGTGGTTTGCCTCAAAAACTATTTTATATTGGCCCCATGTTCCGTTACGAACGACCTCAAGCGGGTCGCTACCGGCAGCACCACCAGTTTGGTTTCGAGGTGTTTGGTGATCCCCAACCGGAGATGGATGCAGAGATCATTACCATTGCAATTTCCATTTTTCGTGCCCTCGGTATTCGGCAATTTGAAGTCGATCTGAACTCCATCGGTTGCCGGGAGTGTCGACCGGTCTTCCTGGCAGCACTAAAGAAAGAACTGGCGCCCCATTTGATGGAATTATGTGCAGATTGCCAACGCCGTTATCAGCAAAATCCGATCCGGATGTTGGATTGCAAGAAGGAAACCTGCCAACTGATGTTGGATCGGGCTCCTCATCCGGTGGATTTTCTTTGCCTGCAATGCCAGACTCACTTTATCCGCATGCAGAAATGTCTCTCCGCACTTGGTTTCTCGTTTCGACTCTCTCCTCGCCTGGTTCGTGGTTTGGATTACTATACGCGGACCGTATTCGAAATCGTTTCCCCGGAGTTGGGTGCCCAAAACGCCCTTTGTGGAGGAGGCCGCTATGATGATCTGATCGAAATCTTGGGTGGTCCGCCAACTCCCGGGGTGGGGTTCGCTGGCGGAATGGAGCGGGCGATGCTCATTCTGCAAGAGAACCAAGCACCCGAACCGCTGCGTTTGGATGTCTATCTGGTTCCCCTGGGCGAGGAGGCTTATACCCAAGCGATGCTGCTGGCGATGCGATTAAGGGAAGCGGGAATACGAACGGAACTTTCTTACGATCGACGAGGGCTGTCCGCCCAGTTAAAGGTAGCCAATCGCAAACACGCCCGCTTCGCGCTTCTGTTGGGTGAGCAAGAGTTGAAAGAAGGGTCGCTTCTGCTCCGAAATATGGAATCGGGTGAACAGCGGACCATTTCCAAATCAGAGGTTCTTCACAGCATTTCCAGCGTATTAGCGGTGTAGCAGAATCGCCTGGGGTAAGTAGCGTTCCCTTGTCATTGAATCGAGCTTGACTTACGATTAGGTGGAACCCTGCGGTGTTCGTGATGAGGAGATCCAAGGTTTGAGCCAACACCAAACAAATTGGGATCGCGATCTGAGATAGGCGGGAATTCTCTCCCCCGTTTCAGTCAGCCAACCCACCTGCTGAGAACAGGTTCAAAAACCCCCTCTTCACACGGCACCAGCGGGGGTTTTTATTGGAAAA
>Ga0315294_10001119_pt1 | contig 28889 bp, 23 predicted proteins | sample YL17G13_40_MG_FD_203626 | JGI IMG/M metagenome (GOLD analysis project Ga0315294, IMG submission 203626) | Sediment microbial communities from Yellowstone Lake, YNP, Wyoming, USA - YL17G13_40 | ecosystem: Environmental > Aquatic > Freshwater > Lake > Sediment | place: USA: Wyoming | collected... | reverse complement strand
GGCTTCACCAGCGGGAATGAGTTCTCGGCGAGCCTCCTTGTCGTAGAGGCTGGTGATGCCACCCCCCTTATTCGGGTCAACAACGATGCGGAGGAAGTCGTTTTCGATGCCACTGCCGGCTGTTGTCTGGGGGGTGGGCGGGCTGTCCCTGTCCTCGACCAGATAATACGTCCGGTAGCCGAGGGAAGGAACCTGCTGGGCAATGAAGCGGAGGCGGTTGGATGAGCCAACGACCTTCTCGGAAACTACATCGTCTCCCGTTTCGTCCACCAACTTGAAGCCCTTCCATCCCGCTGGCAAGGCCACCTGCGCCTCCACTACGTCGCTGCGTTCCCAGTTGAGAGGGTTGAAGATGAACAACGGCAGCGACCTGGGGGTGGGAGCAGGAGCGGCGGTATTGACAAACCGGCTGATGTAACGGAGAGAACGATGAAGAGCATCGGCACTCAGTTCAATCGCCTCGCGATAGCCGGCCATCAAGTCAAGATATGCCCTGTCGCACGGCGTCCCGGTGATGGCATCGTGGTGCTGGTTGAAGAGGAGTTGACGCCAGGCCTTGTCGAGGGCCTTATCCGGATAGCGGGCGCCGAGGAAGGAGGCGATGGCGCCGAACTTCTCCGCATTGAGGATGAGGTTCTCGCCCCGGCGGTTGGCAATCTTGAACTCGACTCGGGAAAGCCCGGTGCCCTGATGGTAATACCCCATATCGCGGGCGGTGACGGGCAGACGAATCCCTTTGGTCATCACATCATTGTCGAGACGCTCGAAGAACTTGCGCTGGCCGTCGCCGGTCACGACGATGGGCGGAGTGCGGTTGAGGAGTTCGGCGCAATGGCCGGCGAGTTGAGGGCAGGGAGGCTTGAAGTCGTTGCAGTCGAGTTTGATCTCGGCGGTGAGGCCATAGGACTTGACCTCCTGCCTGGCGAGGTCGAGGGCTTCGACGAGGCTGTCGAGGGTATCATAGCCCATGCCATAGGCCTGCCTGCGCATGGGGAGTTTGGTGCCATCGAGGGCTTGATGTTCGAAGACGGCTGGGAAGCCGCGGATGTCCTTGGACCAGAGGCAGCCGATGAAGCGCGACTTGGCGAGTATCTGGGAGAGTTGGGCGCAGTGGCCGAAGACGTCCCACGGGGTGTAGACGCCGGGACGATCACCCAGGATACGTTCGTGGAAGAGACGGCCGTAGATGATGTTGCGAACGATCCCCTCGGGGCCGATGAGCGTCTCCGAGGGCTGGTTGTAGGAGCCTCCCGTCCCAACCCGGCGCTCCCGAATCAATTGCTTGATGAATCCTCGATCCCAAACGTAGGTGTCGAAATAGGGCTTGAGATAAGACAGTTCGTGCAGATAGACGCCGTAGTGGGGATCGAACCGGCAGATGTCGAGGTTCTGACGGACGTCTCCGAGCAGGGAAACGGCGTAGTCGCGCTGGTCCTCCAGCCAGACGGCGTCGCAGTGAAATCCGGGGGTGAAGAAAACGACCTCGCCAGTCAGTTGCTCTCCGTTATCTTTTTCGGGCACAATCACTTCCTCCTCACGCTGAAGAACCTTCGGGGCATATTAGAAGAAAGGCTTGCGTCGGTCAAGGAAAAGGACCAGTGGCCAGTGGCCGGTGATCAGCAAGGGCTACCCCGATGCGTCGTCGGGCCGCTACGCTTGGTTGATGATATGAAAGCCTGCGGGTCTGGACGGACGGGCGTCGTGCCGGAAGGGCCGAGGAAAGGGCTTACTTGAGACTCGAGGCCCGAACGTCTAAACTTGGAGCAAACCTGAAAGGGGAACTAACAACTATGAGCACAGCAAAGAACCAGGCAACGCCGAAACTGCCTCTGGGAGTGATCGTAAGGCTTGGGGACAATGCGATGGAAACGCTGGGGAGGGTGCAGGAGCATGGCTTTCCCACCTGCCAACTCTACCCGCCATCGGAGAGTTACCTCTCAGGAGAGAAGATACCTGAACTAAAGGAGGCGCTGCGCGAGACGGGCATAGGAATTACCAGCGTGTTCATCGGGTTCGACGGGCAGATTTGGAATCCGACAGATGGGCCGCGCACCATCGGCTTCGTGCCTCTGGCAACAAGGGAAGAGAGGTTCGCGCAGGCGAGGCGGGTGTCCGATTTCGCGCGGAAGGTGGGGTTGGATGCGGTTACCACGCACGTGGGCTTCATTGCCGAGGACCCGAACGACCCGGACTATCCGGTGCTGGTGCGGCTCTTGCGGGAGTTTGCCCTTTACTGCAAGAACAACGGGCAGACCTTCAGTTTCGAGACGGGCCAGGAGACACCCTGGACGCTTCGCCGCACCATCGAGGACGTGGGCACGGATAACCTCGGCGTGAATCTGGACCCGGCGAATCTGCTGATGTATGGCAAGGCTCATCCGCAGGACGCGGTGTATGTGATCGGGGAGTTCGTTCGGAATACCCATTGCAAGGATGGGTGCTGGCCGAGGGAGGCGGGGAAACTGGGGCCGGAGATGCCGATGGGGGAAGGGATGGTGGATTTTCCGAGGCTGATAGCGAAACTGAAGGCGATGAACTACACGGGGCCGCTCACCATCGAACGGGAGATCTCCGGGGAGAAGCAGATCGAGGACATCCTGCGGGCGAAGAAGATACTGGAGGCGCTGGCGTAGGGGGCGGGCGGACAAGATGAATCATCCGCAGATTACGCAGATGAACGCAGATGAAAGAAGGGAAGGGAGCAGTCGCCTGTGTCCCCAGGGGACACAGGTAACTGTCCCCGGATTGCGCCGGATTAGGCCCGGGAAGAGGAAGAGATGAAGCCGAGGGATTGGTGGAAGTTGTTTTTGGTGTCGTTGGCTCTGACCGTGGGGCGACTGGCGGACGAGGGCAGCACCTACCTGACGGATCCGGGGCTGAAATATGAAGTGAACATTTTCATGAGGCAGGTGTGGTTCCGGCTGGGGTTGGGCTGGAATTGGACGATGATAGCGGTGGCGGAGGCAATCTTCGTGCTGGCCCTGATAGTTGGCGAGTGGTATTACCTGCGGAAGTACCGGTCGTTGTTTCCGAGCGAGGCCGGATATTCGATGAAGCGGTTCTTGGGTTTTTGTTGCTACGGTCAAGAGCCGAGCAGGAGGCGGCGGCTGAAGCGGCAGGTGATCCTGGGGATTTACGTGCTGGTCACGGTGACGCTAGCGCTCTCATACTGGGCGGCGGCGAATAACATTTTCCTGGTGGTGGTGATCCAGCCGATAATCGAGGTTGACCTGCATCACTGGTCAATAGAGGCGTTCGACGCGGTGCAGAAAGTGCTGCTGGTGATCGTGCCGGCGGCCTCGTTGATTTTTGGACTGTCTGCGATGCACCGGCGGTGGTACAAGGAGTATTTGGCCCGGACGGGCACGAATGCCGGCTGAGGAGGGACAAGCGGTGCTTGCCGCAAGCGGACTGCCAGGCTTCGGCAACCAGTTACGATCAGCCTCAGAGCACTCGACCGTTCCGGGCGGGGTTGGGCATAGAGGGTTGCCAGGCGATTTGGCCGTTGACGATGACCGGATTGTTCTGGATGCGGCGAGGAGTGGGGGAGTCGGAGCTGGCTAGGCGGTTTCCTCGCCTTGCTCGAGGATGGCGTGGAAGTTGCCTGGGGTCAGAATGCTGATGCCGTGATACTGGTTGAGGGAGAGGAGGTCGTTGTCCTCGGTGACGATGAAGTCTGCGGCGGCGGCCAGGGCGGTCCCGAGGATAGGGAGGTCGTTGGGATCCCTCTCTGCCAAGATTGGCTCTGAGACTTCGGCTGGCTCTACTAGACTGGCAAAACTGGAGAAGGCGGCCACAAGGTCTTCCACTTCATTCTTCGCAAGGCCGTGCTTCAATACCAGTTCATCCCGGAGAAGGACGTCACGTATCTCCGCCAGGATGGGCTCGGACAGCGCCACCTCGAAGTGGTGATCCCGCCATAAACGGAAGAGTTGTTGCCGGACGCCTCGGAACCGGCTGAGGACCAGGCGGATGAAGAAGACCGTGTCGAAGACGACCGTAGTCACCGAGAAGTCCTGGGCGTCGGTTGCTTGCGCTTTGCCCTGACCTTGTTTACAGCCTGCTGGATGATCTTGTCCATCTGCTCCGGCGTCACGCCGCTCTTCTCGACATTGCTTCGGGCCGTCTCCATGAGCGCGAAAGCGTGGTGTCGGGCAAGCCTGCGATTCTCTTCAGCCTCCAGGAAATCGCGCACCGCCTCCTGGATGAGGCCGCTGCGGGTGCGTTGTTCCCTTCCGGCAAAGTCGTCGAGCCTCTTGAGGAGCTGCTCGGGAATGCTGATGTAGACCTTCCTGGATGTCGTGGTCATCTTGACCGCCTCCTCATTATCTACTTTCTATCGCCAAGTATGATACGGCAAAGGGGGTGGATGGGTCAAGGCTAAGAAACGGCATGGATTCGAGAGGAGTGGACAGTTACCGATGTCGCCCAATGGACACAGGTAACTGTTCCCGCACTAGAGCACCCGTCCATGTTGGGCTGGCTTCTCCATGCCTGGTTGCCAGGCGATTTGGCCGTTGACGATGACGGTGGAGATACCGGTGGGGAATTGGGCGGGGTTGAGGTAGGTGGCGCAGTCCTGGATGGCCTCGGGATCGAAGACGACAAGGTCGGCGAAGCAGCCGGGTTTGAGGAGGCCGCGGCGGTCGAGGTGGTAGCGCTGGGCGGGCATCTGGGTGATGCGGTGGATGGCATGTTCCAAGGTATCGAGCCCCTGCTTCCTGGCGTATTCGGCGAGGAAGCGGACGAAACTGCCGAAGAAGCGGGGGTGGAAAGCCCTGTCCGAGGTGCCGGTTGAGGGGTCTATGGAGGCGCTGTCGGAGACGATGACGCAGTCTGGGCGAGCCATGAGGAAGGCAACGTCGTCCTCCGACATGCCGGCGACGATGGCTCCGACCTGACCTTCCTCCTGTTCTAACATGGTGAGGATGGCATCAACGGGAGAGCGATCCATCTCCTGGGAGATCTGAGCGAGGGTCCTGCCGATGAGGCCCTTATTCTTCTCGGAAGTGACCCAGGCGATGGTGACCCGGTCGGCGTCCTGGGAGATGTTGATTCCGGCGGGGCCGGCCTCATCGTCGAGGAGGGCCATGGCGACCTCCTGGCGGGCGCTGGGGACCCGGAGGCGGGCGGCGAAGGTGGGGGGGCCGTCCGAAATGAAGCGAGGGGGGATGCAGGTGAGGAGAGGGGAAATCCAGGCGGTATAGGGGTAGGCGTCGAAGGCGATCCTAACGCCGCGCGCCTGGGCTGCTTCGAGAAGGGGGACAGCGTCCTTGACGCGCCCCCAGTTATTCCTTCCGCCGGCCTTGAGGTGAGCGACCTCGACCTGGCAGGCGCTTTCCTCGGCGATGCGAACAGCCTCCTGGAGGGCCTCAAGGAGGAGGTCGGCCTCGTTTCTGAGATGAATCGAGAGGGGGACGCCTTTCTTTGCGGCGACCTTTCCCAGGGCGGCGAGTTCTTCAAAACTGGAATGAGAGCCTGGGAAGTATTCGAGGCCGAGGGAGATGCCGACGGCCCCCTGGTCAATTACCTCCTCTGCCAGCGAGGAGATGCGGGCAGTCTCAGGTGGGGAGGGAGGGCCGTCGCGCCAACCGATGACGAAAGAGCGAAGGGGGGACTGGCCGACCTGGCAGGCGACGTTGGTGGCAGGCTTTTGGCTGGCGAGAACGTTACGATACTCGGCGAAGGTGTTCCAGCGGAAGGGCAAAGTGTCGAGGGCGAAGAATCTGAACCGCTGGCGGAAATCGTCTTCGTTCTCGCCGCCGATGGGGGCGAAGGAGAGGCCGCAGTTACCCACCACCTGGGTGGTAACCCCCTGCCGAAGGAAGGAATCAGCAGTTGGGGATAGAAGCAGGGAGATGTCGGAGTGGGCATGGATGTCAATGAAACCCGGGGCGACCACCTTGCCGGCCCCATCGAGGCGGGTCTTGGCGGGGGAAGCGGCGGGGGCGTCGAGGGTGACTATGGCCTCGCCCTTTATGCCGAGGTTGCCCGGGCGGCGGGGAGCGCCGGTGCCGTCCACGAGCGCGCCGTTTTCTATCAGGAGGTCAAACATGTTGACGGATCTCGGGGACACCATGCTTATTTCGGGCTTCCGAAGAGTTCCAAGTCGTGCCTACGATGGCCACCGCGCGGAGCGGTTCCAGAAACAAGCATGGTGTCCCCGGCATCCTCCCCGAAATCCCAGAGGAAGAACCACCCCCTGCCGGACTTTGGCGAGCTCCGTTCAGCTTGCTCACGGCCCGAGTCCGCCGCGGCGGATCGAGGGCAGTCGAGCCGGAGATTGCCGCGTCGTCCGCCCACGTTTGGGCGGACGGACTCCTCGCAATGACAGCACACTGCTCAAGCTAATGCGCGACGCTCAATAGGACTCGAAACTGGCACTCCCCTCTACGGTCGCGCGGACTGGCCGCGGATTTTCGAGAGTATGTCCTTCAGGGAGTTCAATTCCTCCTGGGTCTTGCGGCTGGCCTCTTCGGTGCGGCGCAATTGTTCCTCCGCCTGGCGCAGCAACTGCTCGATGCCGGTGGGAGTGGCGGGGGTGGGCTGAGGGGCAGCGCCTGGCTCAGGGGGGGCAACTGCTGGCGAGGGGGCTATCGCGGCGGGGACTTTTGCCGTTCCAAGAACGGCTTCGAGGGCGCCTTGCAGGGTCTCTCTCATGGCAAGCCTATCACCAAAGGCAACGATCACCCGCTTTAGTTCTGGGATGGCGCCTTCCGCAGCCTGCAGATAGATAGGCTGGACGTAGAGGAAGGAATGCTCGATGGGGATGACCAGCAGGTGTCCTCTGATCACGCTGGAGCCCCTCTGTCCCCAGAGGGTGAAAGCGGCGGAGATCTCGGGGTCCTGGTCAATGAGGCCGCCGATCTGCTTGGGACCGTAGATGACCTGGTCTTTTGGCAGTTCGAACAGGGTGAGTTGGCCGTAGTTTTCCGGGCCGCATCTTGCCGCCATCCAGGCGATCATATTGTCTTTGCGAGTCTGAGAATCGGGAGTGGAGAACGGCGTAAAGGGCACCAGGAGGATAAACTCTTCACTGGTCTGACCGGGCAGTTTCATCACCATGTAGTATGGCTCGACCGGGGTGCCGGCCGAGCCACCATCAGCCGAGGTGTAAGAGGGCTCCTGGGCCAGGTTCCAGCGGTCTTCTCGATTGTATAGGACGCGTGGGTTCTGCATGTGATAGGTGTTCAAGACCTCAGCCTGAAGGGAGAAGAGCCCTTTGGGATAGCGAATGTGCTGCATTAGGCTGGGCGGCATCTCCTCCTTGGGCTTAAACAGCGCAGGGAAGAGTTTCTGGTAGGTGCGAATGAGCGGGTCGGCGGGATCGAAAACGTAAAGGTCGGTAGCACCGCTATAGGCGTTGACGACTGCCTTGACCGAGTTGCGGATGTAGTTGGTATCGGCATACCTCTGGGAATAGGGGTACCTGTCCGTCTTGGTATAGCCGTCAACGAGCCAGTAGAGGGAGCCGTCGGCAACCACGAGGTAGGGGTCGGCGTCAAAGCGCAGGAAGGGAGCAAGCGTCTGCACCCGGTCCAGAACGTTGCGATTGAAGACGATGCGACTCTCCTTGGTTATGGTGGGGGTGATGGCTATATCCACCCTGACGAAGCGAATGGCAAAGGCCAGGCGGCGAAGGATGGAGCCAATGAGGACCCCGCCGGTACCCTTGTGCCTGGCTAGGGCGTTATCGTTCTCCGCGGTGGGCGTGGGCAAGGGATAGTCAACCTCGTTCTCCTTCGTCTCAACGATGACATAATCGTCGGCTGGCCTCCCCGCAGAGGGTGGGGCGGGACGGCCGAAGGACAAGGGGCCCCTGGCTGGTCCGGGCTGGCCCGGGCTGGGGGCGGCGGCGGGCGGCAACTGTTGATCAGGGCTTGAGCCCACCTCCCCGTAATAGACCTCGGGCCGGGTGACGGGTATCCCGCGGGTGACGGGCGGTATATCCTTGATGAGGAAATCGGGCCGGCCCTCTGAGGTAACGGCATTGGCCAGGCTCATGACCAGGCCATAACCGTGGGTCCAGAGGAGGCGCTGGTTAACCCAGCGGCGGGCTTCCTCGGGAAGGGCTTGAAAATCCAGTTCGCGAGCGGCAAGCATCACCTGGGTCAAGGCGCCGTCAATGACATATCTGTCGGTATCGGCGCCGGTGAACATATAGTAAGTCCTGATGCTCTGGAGTTGGCGATAGGTGATGGGGAGGGGACGCTGGTCCCACAGCCTGATGTTGGCAATGGTGGGTCGGTTGTTGTTAAGGTCATCGCGGCTAAGGGAGGGGACGAATCCAAAGGGCTGGCCCTGCACCTGGGTGAGGCCGAAGGCGGCGCGGGTGAACTTGATGTTTCGTTCGATATAGGTGCGTTCCTTGACGATTTCGTTTGGGCTGACGAAGAACTTCTGCATGATCATGGGATAGACGGTCCATCCCAGGAAAGAGGCCGCGACCAGCACTATTAGGGCAGTAAGGCCGACCCGCTCTCTCGATTCGCCTTTCCGGGGGAGGAGCCAGAGGGCGGCCACGACGAGCGCCAGGACGGCAAGTATGTAAAGAACGGGGAGCCTGGCCTTGAGGTCAGTGTAGGCGGCACCGAAGACTACGCCTCTCTCGGAGAACAAGAGGCCGTAGGTGCCGAGCCAATAACCAACCGCCTTGAAGACCAAGACGATGCCAACGAGGAAGAAAAGGTGGTGTCTGGCCTGGGGAGAGGCGGTCAGTTCTCCCTCGCGGACTGCGATCTCCTCCCGGAGGCCATAGATGAGGGCGCACCACACGCCCGCCAGCACGATGGAGAACGCCAGGAAGTTCAAGCAATATTTCAGCAGCGGGAGTTTGAATACGTATAAAGAGAGGTCACGGTGGAAAACGGGGTCGTTGATGCCGAACGGTTGGCCACCGATGAAGCGCAGCAATTCCATGCCCTTGCCGGCGCCGGAGATGCCGCCGATGACGGAGATGAGGATGACCGCCCCCACCAAACCCCAGTTGACATACTTCTCCAGTTTCGCAGCGTCAAAGGGGGACCATTCCGAGGGGGGAGGAAGATAGGGAACCAAGCCCCTCCTTCCGATGGCGTAACGGAGATTGGGCCAGAGGATAAGGAAAAGAATCACCCCGAAAAAGAGGCCGACGAGTATCCTGGCGAAGAGGATCTTCAGGAAGACGCTCTGATAACTCAAACTGGCAAACCAAAGATAATCCGTATAGGTTCCCGCAAGTTTCAAGAGCAAAAGCAGTACAGCCAAGATCACCCCAACGAGTATCAGCCAACGACTTCTACTTTGCATCAACAAGCCTCCGGATAGTTTCATTCAGGCTATCAGCAGGGGAAGCCGGCGTCAAGGCAGAGGGGAGAGGCGAGAAAGGCAAGGGCCCGTTTGACCTTCGGCGGCGGGAACCATAGGATGGCGGAGACGATGACAACGGATAACGGAGGGGCGGAGTGATGAGCCTTCTCGGACTTGATGTAGGGACCACTGGGGCGAAGGCAGTGGCGTTCGACCTGGGGGGAGGCATCCTCGGCCAGGCCTACCAGGAGTATCCCTGGCTCCACCTTGGGGAGGGCAAGGTGGAGATGGAACCGGAGAAGGTTTGGGAGGCCGTCAAGGTGGTTGTTCAGGCTGCGACGCGAGAGGCCGGCGGGCGGGACCCTGTGAGGGCGATAGCCGTTTCTTCCATGGGCGAGGGGGTGACGGCAGTGGACAGGGAGGGGAATCCGCTGCGGAACTCCATCGTCTCCTTCGATAGTCGGACGGAAGAGCAGGTGGGTTGGTGGGAAGAAAACATGGGACGGGAGCGGATCTTCGGCATCACCGGGATGGGCCTGCACCCGATGTATACGATAAACAAGGTGATGTGGATAAAGAAGCACGAACCGGAGATATACGCGCAGGCCTCTAGATTCCTTTGTTTTGAGGATTTCGCCATCTTCAAATTGTGCGGCGAAGCGATGATAGATTACTCGCTGGCGGGCAGGACGATGGCCTTTGACGTGGTGAAGGGCTGTTGGTCGCGAGAGATGCTTGAGGCGGCGGGGATAGAGGAGAGGCTGCTGGCGAAGCCAGTTCCCTCCGGCACGGTGGCGGGGAAGATAAGGAGGGAGGTGGCGGATGAACTGGGTCTGAGGGAGGACGTAGCGATAGTGACCGGCGGGCACGACCAGCCCTGCGGCGCGTTGGGGACAGGGGTGGTGAGCGGGGGGATGGCGGTGAACAGCACTGGGACGGTGGAGTGCGTCACGGCGGCGTTCGAGAAGCCGCTCCTTTCGGACTCGATGCTGAGGTATAACTTCTGTTGCTACCACCACGCCAACCCGGGGATGTATCTGACCATCGGCTTCAGTTTTACCGGCGGCTCGCTGTTGAGGTGGTATCGGGACAACCTGGGCTGGGAGGAGAGTGAGGAGGCGGAGAGGACGGGGAGGGACGTTTACGAGGTGATCATCTCGAAGGCCACGGCGGGGCCGGTTGACCTGTTCGTGCAGCCGCACTTCACGGTGACGGCGAATCCGTGGTTCGATCCTCACTCCACCGGGGCGATTCTGGGGCTGACGCTGGCGACCTCGAAGGGGGATATCATCAAAGCGATGCTGGAGGGGCTGGGCTACGAGATGAGGCTGATAATGACGCTTCTTGAAGAGTGCGGGGTAGGGATAAGGGAGTTGCGCTGCATCGGTGGGGGGGCGAAGTCGCCGATCTGGCTTCAGTTGAAGGCGGATCTTTTCGGGAGAGAGGTGAAGACGGTCGAGGTCTCGGAGGCGACCTGCCTGGGGGCGGCGATCCTGGCAGGGGTGGGGATCGGGGAATATGCGAATGCGGCGGAAGCCGCGCGGGAACTGGTAAAGGTCAAGGAGACCTATGAGCCGCGCCCCGAATTGGCAGAAGAATACGAACGGCGGTTTGAGATCTACCGGCAAATCTACCCGACGCTGGCACCGCTGGCACACCGACTGCGCCAATGACTGGAAAGGGCTGAATATATTATAAGAGTGAACAAGAAGTGACATTCCACGGGAGGCAGGATAGACAATGGACTTCATCTTGAGCGAGTATATGAAAGGCAGTTACAGGGGCGGGTTGAGGTTGCCGGATTTGAGCAGGAAGATAGCGAAGGAGGAGTTCGGGGGCAGGATTGAGAGGTTGAGGAAGGCACTGGGGGAGTTGGGGGTGGATGTAGCGTTTGCCTATGGAGATGAGAGGCATCCGGGGGACGTTGGTTGGTTAACGGCCTACGATCCCCATATAGAGAGCGCGCTGGTGGTGGTGGGAGAGAAGAAGGCCTTGGTGGTGGGCGGGCCGGAAGGGCAGCCATACGCGAAAGAGATGATGAGGGCGGGCGAGTTTCGCTGCGCGGAGGAGCTCAAGATTCCCGGAGAGGACTATCCGGGGGTGAAGTCTCACAACATTGCGGAGGTGTTTCGAGAGGCGGCGGGGAAGAAACTGAAAAGGGTGGGGGTTCTGACCGGCACCGACATCTTGCCTGCGAAATACCTCGAGTTGGTGAGGGAGGGCACCGGAGCGGAGATGGTAGATTGCAGCCGGTGGATGTCCGAGGCGAGATACCACAAAAGCCCCGCGGAACTGGAGATGATGATGATAGCGGGCTACATCTCCACCATGGGGATGGAGGCGATGATAAGGAGCATCGAGCCCGGGAAGAGGGAGACGGAGTGCGCCGCGGTGGCCGAATACGTGATGAAGTGCCTGGGGGCGGACAGATTCGGCTTCACCACCATCGTGATTTCGGGCTCCAGGGCGAGCAACGTGCTCGGGAGGGCGAGCAACAAGGTCATCGAGGAGGGAGACCTGGTCGTGCTGGGCGCAAGCGCCAGGTATGAGGGGATGGCGTCGTGCCTGGGGAGGACGATGGTGGCGGGCGCGAAGGGCAATCCCGACAAGTTCGAGTTGATTGAGCATTGCGTGGAGGCTTACGAGTTGTCTGCGGCCGCATACAAGTTTGGGAGGCCGGCGAAGGAGGCGGACCTGGCGGCGAGGAATTACCTCCGGAGCGTCGGCCTGGAGAGCATGTATAGCACGGTGCATGGCATCGGCTGGACGGAATGCCTGGAGGGGACGGGCGAGGCAACCCAGCATTCGGACTACAGTTTCCCGAAGGGGATCGCCTCGCAGATAGACGTAGGCGTCTTCGGGAGGCCCTTCAAGAGCCTGTCCGCGGCGGAGGTTGGTTGTCGGGTGGAGGACCCGTGGTGCATCAAGCACGACGGGAAGAGTTGGAAGATGACGCGGCTGCCGGCAAACGTGGAGATGGTGGTGCATAAGGTCTGACGGCTTGAGGAAGGCTTGGGGACAGTTTCCTGTGTCCCCCTTGGGACATAGGTAACTGTCCCCCAGTTCGTCGTTTCGTCCTCTATGTTAATCTGTGGTCATGCCACGAAGTGCCCGTATAGTGCTTGCGGGGGTTGCGCACCATATTACTCAACGGGGGAACCGCCAGCAGGGTGTGTTCCTAAACGATGACGACCGGCTGGCATACCTGGCCCTGTTGAAAACGGCGGCAAAACGCTATGGCCTAGACGTGCTGGGATACTGCCTTATGACGAACCACGTTCATCTAGTCGTTATCCCATCTGTTGCCTCCTCTTTGGGGCGAGGGATCGGGTGGGCACATCTACGGTACACTCAGATGTTCAACGCTCGGACGGGCGAGAACGGCCATCTGTGGCAGAACCGGTTTTTCTCGTGCGCCCTTGACGAAGAGTACCTCTGGCGCGCCATGCGTTATGTCGAACGCAACCCGGTGCGGGCGGGAATAGTACCCCAAGCGTGGGAGTATCCTTGGTCCAGCGCCGCTGCGCACTCGGGGGCGAGGGATCCCAGTGGATTGTTGGACATCGCCGCGTGGGCAGCTCGGTCTGATGCTGCAGAGTGGCGGGAGTATCTCGGTCACGCGGACGAGGCAGAGGATCTCCAGGCAGTACGCATCCATACCCAGGGGGGAACTCCGTTGGGTTGCCGGGAGGGGTGGGGGACAGTTACCTATGTCCCGGGGGGACACGGGTAACTGTCCCCGAATCGCTCCGCATTCTTAGCGGAAGGTGGAAAGATGACCAACCAGCAATCAGGAATGAGCAAGGCTTTTCAGGCTTTCCTAGCCGAAGCGCCGAAACATGCCGAAGCGTGGATGGCGGCGGTTCAGGCTCTGGACGGCGCGAGCGCGCTGGATAAGAAGACGGAGGAACTGGCGTATCTGGCGGTGCTGGCGGCGCTGCGGCTGGAGAGTGGGGTCCCCTTCCACGTTAAGATGGCCAAGCAAGCCGGGGCCTCGCGGGAAGAAGTGATCAGCGCGATCCTGGTGGGCTTGCCCGCCGCCGGCAACGCCGTTACCCAAGTGTTGCCGGCTGCGATAGAGGCTTATGACGGGGAGTAAGAGGGAGGAAACTCAGCAGTAATGAGTTCGCCGGCGAACCCAGACAGTGGCGCACAACCGCCAGACCCCGCAAACACGCCGGACATCTGGCCGGTGCAACTTGTGGCTCTGCTGTTCGCCTGCACTGGCGCGGCAAGTCTGGGTCTCTTTGTCGTTGACCTGCACCTGGGACATGGGCTGCAGCTCTGGCCAGCGGTCTTGCCGGTTTCTCCAGTGCCGCCAATCTTGGCAGCCTACGCAATCCTGACCACGTGGGGGCTCCTGCACTTGCGCGCTTGGGGGTGGTGGTGCGCGGTGGTGCTTCTGACGTTTGCCACAGTGGCGGTCTATGTATTTCAGATACGGGGAGTTCCCCTTCGGGACTCATTGGCCGGTCTCACCGTCGAAGTCACCGCATTGTTTGCTCTGTTGTACCTATTGGCAAGAAGCCGCCGGTTGTTCTTTCGGCCGCCCTCGAAGTCACCGGATCCCCTCAAATAATAAGCCGCCATGTATTTTGGCGGCTTTGGGGAGTGGGGCGTAGATGCTTGCGCCTAGCTTTTCCCCGCACTGTCTTTATACCGCATTCTGGCAGGAAAGGTCTAACTCATGGGCGGATTTTCCCTCCCGTTTTCGTGGTCGCGACGGATGAACTGGGGGACAGTTACCTATGTCCACGGAGGGACACGGGTAACTGTCCCCGGATCAATCCGGGAACGGGAAGTTTTCGAGGCGGCGGCGGATTTTTTGGAGGAAGGGGAGGGGGAGGGAGGCATAACAGGGTTAAGTCACAATCACAAGGCTTCGGCGATCTTCAGGCCAAGTTCACAGCATTTTTGCAGTTGTTCTTCACTTGGAATGAGAGAGGCCTTGAGGGGTGGCTCGATCATCTTGAACTTGAGGCCCTTGAGACGTTCAAAAATGAGATCCGGAGCCTCCCCGCTCCAGGCGTAGGAGCCGAAGGCGGCGGCCGCCTTTCCCCTGACCCTCAAGGTGGCGAGGCTGGAGAGGAAGTCCCATATCGGCTTGACCGCGTCTCCGTTTATGGTGGGAGAGCCGACGGCTATGCCGTCGGCAGCCTCCACCTGGGAGAGGACTTCCGACATATCCAGGGAAGTCACGTCCAGCGTGGTGACCTTAATGCCAGTGGCGCTTGCGGTCTTTGCGATCTCCTGAGCCATTCTCTTGGTGTTGCCATAGGCGGAAGCATAGAAGACAAGCAGGCTCTTTCCTTCCGCGTGGGGAAGTTGGCTCCATTCCTTATACTTGGCGACGTAGGACCAGGGATCGGAACGAAGTATAGGGCCGTGGCTGGGGGCGATCATGGTGATTGGCAGGCTCTCAATCTTTTCGATTGCCTGGAGGGCATATTGTTTGAAGGGTCTGAAAATGCCATCGAAGTAGTAGCGGAAGGCATTGCTGAAATCGTCCACGGCGTCGTTGAACATCCTATCGTCGCAGTAATGGCAGCCGAGGAAGTCGCAGGGGAAGAGGATGCCGTCGGAAAGGTAGGTCAACATGGTGTCGGGCCAGTGGAGGAAGGGGGCGGAGATGAAACTCAAGCGTCTCCCCCCCAGGTCGAGGGAGTCGCCGGTGCCGACCTTGATGGGTTCGATATCCCGACCTAGCAACTGGTGGAGGAAGTGATCCGCGGTCTTGCTGATGACGACCTTGGCGGTCTTTGCTTCCTTGAGCAAGCGGGGCAAGGCGCCTGAATGGTCAGGCTCGGTGTGGTTCAGGATGATGTAGTCGAGGGCGTTGAGGTCAATGAGGCTTTTCAGATTGGCCAGGTGATCTTCCTCGAATCTGGCCTTGACCGTATCCACCAAAGCAGTTTTCTGGCTTCCCTTGACGAGGAACGAGTTGTAGGTCGTTCCGTTGTCCGCCTTCATTATGATGTCGAAAACGCGCAACTGGGGGTCCAAGGCTCCTACCCAGAATACGCCGTCGGAAATCTCGAAAGGCCGCATACCTTTTCTCCTTTGGCTGATTGTATCGCCAGGTTAAACAACTCGCAAGTGTATTCGGCTGAGATGAGTGGTGGTGGGTGAGCGAAACAGGGGGCAGGAACCTGTTTCGATTTGGGGTTTGTTTCTCGAGGACTGGGGGAAAAACCGGGATAGGTTACCGTTTCCTGTTCCCCGGGACAGTTGGATTCGATAACTCGGGGCACAAGCATCGTTCAGGTTGACGGGCGGCCCTGATAACCTTTAGATTAAGACTAAGGAGCGGATACAGGTTGAGAGCCGTTGGCGTGATTCCGGTCAGAATGGGTTCGACGCGTTTCCCCGGCAAGCCGCTGGCGGATTTGGCGGGCAAACCGATGATTCAACGGGTATATGAGTGTTGCTTGAAGGCCAAGAGGCTTGATGATGTGCTGATCGCCACGGACGACGAAAGGATATTCCAGGTGGTTGAGGGGTTTGGAGGCAAGGTGGTGATGACGGCGCCGGTTCATCCCTCCGGAAGCGACAGGATAGCGGAGGTGGCCAGGGGTTTGCAGGCGGAGGTGATCGTGGACATCCAGGGAGATGAGCCTTTCATCGAGGGGGAATTGATAGACCGGTTGGTGGGACTTTTCGGGGAGGATTCGGAGTTGCAGATGGCGACGGCAGCCACCGAATTCGGAGAAGAAGATGAGGTTGGGGATCCCAATGTGGTAAAGGTGGTGTGCGATCTGGAGGGGAACGCACTCTATTTTTCCAGGTCTGCGATTCCTTTCCGCAGGAATCCCACGGAGCTCAAGATGAGGCGCCACATCGGGATTTACGCCTACCGGAGGGACTTCCTGCTTGATTACGCCGAGTGGGGACCGTCTTCCCTGGAGCGGACTGAAGGACTCGAGCAACTTCGTGCCCTGGAGCACGGGGCCAAGATCAAGGTAATCTATACCCACTATACGCCGGTTAAGATAGACACACCGGAAGATCTGGAAAAGGCGCGGGCCAGGTTCAGCGGCTCTGGCGAGGCGAGCGGGTGAACATGGAGAGGGGAAGACTCTTTCTGTTTGTGGAAAAGAACCCTGGACGGACAATCTTGCTGCGCCGGGAGCGATCAGATCGTTGTGAGCCGGGATTGGGTCCGGCTCCAACGACTTGACCGTGGGCAGGGTGTATTGATGGTGTTGCGAGGGTGGAGCGAGCGGGTGGTTTTCGAGGACACCTGAGGGCTTTCATTGCCCGGGGGGAGGGAAATGGAAGTGTCCATGTATGGGGAAGAGGTCTACAGCGAAGGGGGAGAGTAGATGAGCAAGGTAGTTCTTTGGCGGACCTACGATGACCTGGAGCCCGCTTGGTCTCCTGACGGGAACAGAATCGCCTTTGTCTCCAACCGGACCGGCAGGTGGCAGATTTACAGCATGGATAAAGACGGGACTGACCTTCGGAACCTGACCAGGACTACCACCAGGGATGTCCACCCAGCTTGGAGCCCGGATGGAAGCAAGATCGCCTACGCCACCCTGCGTTTTGGATTCTGGAGCATTTGCCTAGTGGAGGCGGAGGGAAAAGCCCCTTCCTCAATCATCACTAACAACCCTGCGGTGGAAGATCACCCTGCCTGGTCGCCGGACGGCCAGAGGATCGCCTACCATTCGAATCGGAATGGGACCTTTGACATATGGGTCTGTGATGTGACCGGAGCCAACCAGACCCCCCTCACAAGCGATGACCCGACCGACCTGAGCCCCGCATGGAGTCCCGACGGCAAGAAGATCGCCTACCACTCCAACCGACAGGGTCCGGGCGATGAATTCAAGCCTGGTAGACAGTCCGTCTGGGTGATGGAGGCGAACGGCAGCAATCTCCGGCAGTTGACCCATGGGCCAGGTGATGAGACCAGCCCCGCCTGGAGCCCCGACTCGAGCAAGATAGCCTTTGTCGCCGACCAGGGCGGAAGGAAGACGATATGCGTGGTGGACGCTGATGGCTCGAATCGAACCGAGGCAATATCCCTGGGATCGGGCTGCGACAACCCAGCCTGGTCGCCGCAGGCAGAAATCCTGGCTTTCGACTCAGATCCGGAGGGGTTCTTCCGAGTTCAGACAGCGGGGGTGAATGGCAGCGGCCGCGTAGAGTTGTCTGCCGAGAGCAAGGATGGCGTTGCGCTTGCTGGCGCAGAGGTTGCCGCTCCCGTCGCGGGCCGCGCAGCGCCCCAACCCGAACGCCTGCGAGTCCCTCCGCCGGAGTCCCCTACCGTACGCAGGGCGGTTACCGCCCACATGAAACGCACGGGGAGGCGGGGATTAGCGTCAAACATAATTCGGCTCTTGCTCCTCGGTGGGGCCGTCTTTGGGATATACTATGGGGTGAGTTGGGCCCTGGGGAGGGGAACGGCGGGGATTCTGGTGGATGCGCCCCGGTGGACCCGGGAGGAGACCGAAGCCACCGTCACCTACCTCATCCGGAATGATGGAAGAGCCGGCATAATAAGGACGCGAGCCATCATCACAATGGACAACGGAGAAAAGGTGGAATCTGCCGTCGCCACCGCATTTGGGGCGCGACGATTCAGGGCGGGGGAGGAAAAGACGATCCGCGAGGACTTCACGATCAGGAGCGACCGCCAAATCAAGGATGTAACGGTCGAGATCACTCCTCAGCCTAGATAGGTGGTTGGGGGCGGCGCAGCCAGCCGGCGGGTGGCCGCGGCGAACTGAAACCGCCGACAAGAAGTCGGACAGGGAAAGAACAGTGTAACGGAAGGGGGCGCAACCTGGGTTGCGCCCCCTGTTATTAGAGAGGGAGCCGCAATTGGCGGCACGCCGCCGGGGTGGGTTGGTTCAGGCTAGGGAGCGGAAACCTTGCGGATTTCCTCCAGGAACCTGGCGGCGTCCCGGAAACCCCCTATCTCGCCCAGTTGCCTGCCGGATTTGTCGAAGATGATGGTGGTGGGCACACCCTCGATTGCGTATTTTGAGTCGAGTGCTTTCTCTTTGTCGTAATCCACGAAAACGACGTGGAATCTCTTCAGTTCTTCTTGCACCTGAGGGGCGGTCAGGGTTTCCTTGTCCAGTTTCTTACACCAGCCGCACCAGGAAGGAGCGCTGAAAATGGCTACGACACGTTTCCCGTCCTGTTTCGCAGCAGCGAAGGCATCGGCGAGGGTCTTGTCGGTGACGACTGCGCTCAAGCCGCCAGCGGCCTGGGTTTGAGTTTTCCCTGTTTCTCCCGTGGCAACTTGAGTACGCTCAGGGGTCCGGTTGTCGGTTCCCTTTGTGCAACTTGAGGCCACCACGAGGAGGAGCCCGAGAGACGCGAGAGTGAACAGTCTCATTTGTGCATGGCCTCCCTTGCGAATTCTCTGCCGTTGTAGAGGGACTGGGACACCGGTCCAAGTGAGCGGCCCCTCCGCAGCTTTAACAATTCGAACGTAGTGATGGAGTGATTTGTTCCCCGTCACCCGGCAAAGAGGGCCTTCAAGGCTGGGAGGGAACTCTGCGTGGTTATGGCCAGGACCGAGTCGGCGGGAAGAAGGACGGTAGTGCCATGGGGAACGATGACGCCCTGGGGTCTCAGGACGGCCAAGAGGAGGGTATCGGGGGGTATGTCCAGGTCTTTGACCTGCTTGCCGGCAGCAGGGGAGGTTTCCAGGAGGGTGACCTTGACCAGTTCCTGGGTTGCGCGGCGAAGTTCGATGAGGGGGACGATATCGGAGGTGGAAAGCTCGGATTCAATGAGATGGGCCACCAGTTCGGTGGCGTTAATTATGCTGTCCACCCCGAGGCCGAGCAGAGCTTCTTCGTTCTTTGGATTGTTGACCCTGGCTATAGTGCGTTTGACGCCGAACATTCGCTTTGCCACCTGGCAGATGGTGAGGTTATCTTCGTCGTGGCCGGTATCGGCGATGACCACGTCCGCCCTCTCGGCGCCCGCCTCCACCAGGATGGCTGGGTCACACCCGTCGCCCCAGATGGCCACCGCACCTGTTCTCTCCATCATCCTATCGCAACGGGCCTTGTCCTTCTCTACCAGGGTTACCTCATGGCCGCGACCGAGAAGGTCTTCGCCAAGATAGCCTCCCACTTTTCCGCCTCCAACGATTATGACATACATGTTTTGGACACCCCCAGCGAGGGCATGGTTGGGCGGACGCACAAAAGCACGTCCCCAACATGCACCAGGTCGTCGGACTGGAAGGGAAGAAGCCCGGAACCCCTGAAGACCGCCACAACCGTTGCTTCGCGTTTCTTTCCCAGTTCGGCGACGGTCTTCCCGATGTCCCTCTCTTCGACCAAGATCTCTTCGGCCACGAATTTCCTGTTGACCAGAAGATGAGAGCCCAGAGTTCCCCCGGTTATCATCTCTCTCAAGGCCCTGGCGCCAACGATGGTTGAACACATGACGCGTATTCCCGCCTCTTCGAACAAGGGCAGGCGGTTGGGATCATAAAGCCTCGCCACCACCGTAGGGACTTGAAAGAACTCCTTGGCAAGGCGGGAGGACATGTAGTTGGTGTTGTCTCCGTTGGTGACGGCGGCAAAGGCATCGGCATGTTGAATGCCGGCCTCCTTCAATACGTCGAGGTCAATCCCCACGCCGACCATCGCGTTGGCCTTTGAGTCCTTTCCCAGCCGGGCGAAGGAACGCTCTTCCTGATCTATGATAGAAACCTCGTGCCCCGCGTCAGCGAGCACGTTAGCCAAGGCAGCCCCGACCCTCCCGCAACCGACGATTACCACTTTCATTTTCATTCCTCCGTTTGGCTCTTACCCCCACCAGTCTTTGTTGAGTTTCGCCAGTTAGGATGAACCGCTGGCCCGCCGGCACCCGCCGTCCCCTACCCCCTTTGTGGGGGAGGGCACTCTGAGAACAGCCCGCGACTCAGTATAACAGACGAACGTCAATAGGTCTCAGGTGAAGGCGATGGACGAGCCTGAGTGATGGGTTACCCCCTTCGGTCTAATGACCGGCGGGTCAAACCAGCGCTCGGTCCAATACTACCTCGCAAGGAGCCCTGCGCAGAAGCGCCTCGGCAGTCCTGCCCAGGGCGGAGCGAGCCCCCACCGCCTTGGGGGTCACCCCGAGGACGATGAGGTCCACGTTTGCCTCCCTGGCTAGAGCCAGGATCCCCTCGGCGGCATCTCTAGCCGGTTGGATCATCGTCCTGACGGGAAGGTCGTGCTGTTCGACTACTGCCCGTGCCTGGTCCAGCAGAGACTGGGCGGCAGCCCTCGCCTGAGGTTCCGGGGCCTCCAGGGGGAGGGAAAGCGGTATCTCAAGTAAAGCAGCCAAGAGGACTTCCGACTTCTGAACGCCGCCGAGGCGACAGGCAAGTTCGACCCCTTTGAGTGAATAGGGGCGGCTGATGATGGGAACGAGTATCGTCCTGACCGTGTCCAGGGAGTGACGGGCTCTCGCCGCATCGGGCGGCACGTAGCGGGGGACCCGCAGCATCCACAAGAAGAGGGCGGCCATCGTGAAAGCGAAAACGACGGCGAGCAGCGCGCCCAAAGGGTGAACTTGCCAGGTCATTGCCTCACGTAGAACCTCTTCAGCCAGCGGAAGAAATAGAAAAGGCGAAAGACGCCAAATCCCACGAAGGCCAATCCCAGAAGCACCGCGCTGAAAGAGGGCGCAGGAATGGTTCGATAAAGGATAACGCCTCCCAGTATCAGCATTAGGAAACCTACAACCACCCGGAATGCGTCCGCCCGCGAAAGGTGACCTGGCGCTTGACTATCCAAGGCTTCCCCCTTTGATCTTGTCCCGGCGGGCCAGGGCGGCCCTGTACTGTTCAAGCAAATCGAATTCTTCTGCGCTAGTCAAGACCTGTATCTGATCCTTCTCCCAGTCACGGTGGAGGTTGCCCAGAATAGGCAAACGATGTGACTTGCGATACCAGAGATAATAGAGAGCCGACATCACGACCCAGGCTGGGCCGGCGATTCGCGCCGCACGGTGGGTGTAGATAACGCCGAGCAGAAAACCGAACACGGATAACGCCCCGATTATGCCGAGCAAAGGGAAACTGACCCTAGTTCCCTTCCAGTTGACCCCCACGTTCAGCGGCATCTGGTAAGGACGAGGGGTGTGGGGATCTTTGAAGCGCAGGACGATAAGGGAGATGAAGACGAGGGTGTAACCGAAGGTCGCCCCGAAGGCATACATGTCCGCCAGGGTGCTTATGGCGCTCTTGGTGAGGAAGGCGATGATAGTTTCCAGGGCCCCGATGCCGGAGAAAACCAGGATGGTGCGAACCGGCGTATGGAATCTGGGATGAACCTTGTCGAACCATTTGCTGATGAGGCCGAACTGGCTCATCGAATAGGTTACGCGAGAGGCGCTCATGACTCCCGAGTTGGAGGATATGAGAAGGACTATGGCTCCCAGGACGGCGGCGAATGGCCCGGCGATCAACCCAATGCCGGGAATGGCCTCGGCGAGTTTGGCGATCGGGTTCTCCTTGTTGGCTGCAAAGACCTGCCAGTCCAAGATGCCCAATCCCATTACCGAGAAGGAGACCGCGAAGATGAAGACGGTGAAGATGAGGCTGATGGAGGTTCTGGGGATGACAGTGGCAGGGCGTCGGGTCTCTTGGGCCGCCTGGGAGATGGACTCAAGTCCGACGAAGGAGATTATCGCCAGGGTTGAACCGTATAGGAACTGGCCAAAGGGAGGGAATGATTGGTGCCACTGTTGGGCCAGCAGTTCGGGCTTCCAGGCAAAAAGGAATCCAAGCAGGACCAGCAACGACTCCAGGCAGATAACCAATATCCCGACCACCTCATTCAAGAGGGAGGATTCTCTCATGCCCTTGATGTTCAAGGCGAGCAGAAATCCGATGAGGAGGAGAGTCTCGAGGCAGAATAGCCACTGGAAGTTAGGCACCAGGCTGCCCAGGCTGATCACCGCTGCCTGAGGGGCAAAGCCGGTGAAGAGTTGGACCAGATAATTGAAATAGCCGGCGGAGGCGAGGGCGAAGAGGGATATGTCTATGGTGTAGTCGAGCAGCAAGGCGGAGCCGGCGACCATGCCCCAGAAGTCGCCAAGCCCACGAAGGGCGAAATATTGTCCCCCACCGGCCACCGGGTAGGCCGCCGCCAACTCCGTGTAGGCCAGCCCGATGAATATGTAGACCAACCCCGCGAGGGCGAAGGAAAGGGCGGCCCCTCCCTGAGAGGCGGCTATCACCAGCCCCAGGGCAACGTAGGTGTCCGCGCCCACATCCGCGAACCCCCACATATACGAGCCCCAGACCGAGACGTCCCGGCGAAGGTGGGGGGCAGACTGGGATGCGGCTGCTGCTTCAGACATAAGGGTGACCGTCCGGCTAGATGAGGAAAGCCAGGGCTGCGTAGGGGCACTCGCAGCACTCACTTCTGGATGTGGCGCAGCACTCGACTCCCACTAGTTCCCAGCAGTTCTTCCCTGCCTGATAGGCGGGACAGCGCCCCTTCTCCGCATCTGAGCAGAACTGGACGTTTGCACAAAGGGAAGCGTGTAGTTCGGGGTTATTGGGATAGGTATCTAAAAGATAAGCCAGCACTTCAGAAGTCTTGACCGCGGAGAATCGCACCCCTGCGACCGTCCCGCCGTCGGCTTCCTTATTCCGGGACCACCAGGCGACCACCGCCTCGCCGCACAGAGGGGGGCCTTTCTCATCTTTCAGGTTGAGCTCAAAGGCCAAAGGCGCCTCCATCTCCAGTTCCTCGTCGGTGACTAAAGAGAACCCCTTCAGGGAGAGGTCGCGCAACCCCGATCGCCGGGCGGCCTCCTGGGGCTGCTGGGCCAATCGCCAGAGGGCCACCCCTTCCACCTTCAGCCGCAGATACCTTCTCCTGGAGGATGCCGTTGCCACAGGTTGGCTCCTTGGAAAGGCTCAGGGCAGCAATCGCTGCGCGGAAGCCCTAGGCCACTGATTGACCCGGACGAACCCTTCCGCATACTGAGTTCCGACCTGGATTCCTCGATACCTGGCGGCGGTGGTAACGAATTCGATGATATCTATGTTGTCGTGGTCCTTGAGCCACTTCACCTGGCTCTGGTGCTGGGAGAGCATCTTGATCTTCGCGTCGAAATGGTCGGAGATATCCACCCACTCGGTGGGGAGGAAACCGATTCCTGCCAGGCTATCCATGTAGTAGAGAGGGGAAACGCCGGGGTGGGCGGGGGATTGGGTCTTTAGATTGGGAAGGCCTGCCATGAAGGTGGCTTCGAACACAAGTGAACCGGTCCGCCGGTGATCCATGATGTAGTCGTTTGGGGAATGGGTAATCACCAGGTCGGGGCGTGCCTGGCGCACCATCTCGATGAACTTCATTCGGGTGGGCAGGTCATCCACGATCAATTGGTCGTCAATATTCATCCAGATCATCTCGGCGCCGATCACTGCCGCCGAGTTAGCCGCCTCTTTCCTCCGAATCTCGGCCAGTTCGTCCGGAGGGATAAACATGTGGCCCATATTCCCGTTGGTGGCGTAGGCCATTACCACCTGGTGGCCCAAGGCGGCAAATTTCGCCAGCGTCCCAGCGCAGAGAATCTCGATGTCGTCAGGATGTGCGCCTACCGCTAGAACTCTCATCATATCCTCTCCGGAATCAAGTGGTTTGGCTCCTGGTCCGGCATGCCATCCTTCTGAGGGCTATCCGGGGCGGTTCCCCCGGGTTTTCGCCGGCCGCCGTCCCCTAACTAGGCGGCAAAGGCTCCCTTCAGGTGTTTTAGCCCTCTTTCCGCCATTGCCTGGGGATCCTTTTCGAATTCGAACACCTCTATGGAAACGTAGGCGGGATACTCGATCTCCTTCAGCGAGCGGGCGATGGGCAAGAAGTCGAGGGAGCCGGAGCCCGGCTCTCTCCTATTATCGTCGTTGGCGTGGAAATGGCAGAGATAGCCCCTGGTGGCACTGATGATCTGGGGGATGGGCACGGATTCCGAACTCATGCTGAAACAGTCCAAGGTGATCCGAAGGTGAGGGTGGTTAACCTCCCCGACGAACCTCCTTGCCTCCTCGGCAGTGTTGACGAAGTTGGTCAATTTTGGGGCGAGCGGCTCAAGGCCGATGCAGACCTCCGTGCCCTCTGCCCCCCCCGCCGCCTCTCCCAATGTCTGCTTGGCATAATCCCACGCCTGCTGGCAAGAAAGCCCCGGGGAGACCATCCTTTGGTTCGGGCTCCCAAAAACTATCGCCTTGCCTCCCAGATCGTGGCAGCATTCGACGACCGAGAGGAGATAGTCCAGGGTGCGGTGCCGCACGGCCGCGTCCGGGCTGTTGATTTGCAGTCCCTGGGGGCCGACCAGGACCCAGTGCAGGCCGGCGACCTCTATGCCCGACTCCTGTGCCATCCTGCGTATCTCCGCCCTTCGCTGCTTGCTGATTTCAGTGACCGACGGGGCGAGGGTATAGGGAGCGATCTCGACGGCCTGGAAGCCGATTTGGGCGGCCGTCTGAATGGTCCTCTCTATGTCCCACCCGTCGAACAATTCGTTGCAAACCGCGAATTTCATCGCTGTTTTGCGCTGTGCCAAAGGGCCCTTCCTTGTCGAACTGTCACGGCACCCAGTATATCACCGCCAATTGACCCCTGCAAGCGACGGAGGCGGGAGGCGACAGTTCTGACAACCCGTCTGGTGTGGTTTGAGGCTGCCAGGCGGCTAAGAGCAAGTCCCCGTCTCCCGGGGGCTGCTGCAACGGGTGTTCGTTGGCTTGACACTGCTTGCATTCCTAACTGGCGGTGTATATCATCGTCAGAAAAGTGGGGGCTCAAGACCTTGAGCTCCTACTGGCGGGGTATGTCATCTTCAGAGAGGTCAAGAAGCATGGCGCAGAGGGCAAGAGTGGAGAGACTGGTCGAGGCCCCAGCGGCCGAAGGGGAGGCAAAGGCAAGAGGTTTGACCGTCAGGGCAGTGATCCTGGCGGCGATCTTCACCTTCCTGGCTGCGAAGTGGGTTCAGATCAGCGAGTTGATCGTGGGGGGCTCACTCGTCTCGGAGAGCGTTCCGCCCATACCAGCGGTGGCTGTCCTGATACTCCTGGCGGTGGCGATTCCGGTCCTCAGGAAGATTATGGGCAAGTGGGCACTGACCCACAGCGAGGGGATGGTAATCTACGCCATCGTGGCTGTTGGAGTGGCGCTCATGGCCTGGGGAGGGCTGAGTTATTTCTTCGGTGGCGTGGTCACCATGTTTTATTTTGCCAACCCCTCCAACAACCTGGCCGATATACAGAAATACATCCCGAGCTGGATGAGTCCCAGGAACCCAACCGTTATCACGGAGTTCTACGAAAGTTCCTATGGCCAGGCGGTTCCCTGGGGGGCCTGGATTGTGCCGCTGTTGGTATGGGCGGGCTTATTGGTGGCGCTCTTCTTCACCATGATGTGCCTGGTGAGGATCTTCTATGACTACTGGGTAAGGCAGGACAGGCTGACCTTCCCGATCGTCCAGATGACCACTTCGCTGGGCTACGCCACCGTCTCTCAACAAGGCCAGCCCCCCTTCTTCCGTAATCCGATGGTGTGGATCGGGTTGGCTGTGGCCTTCCTCTTCGACGGCACGAACATGGCTAAATGCTTCAATCCCGATCTGCCGGCCATCGGCAACTTCTACGATCTGGAGCCCCTCATCCCTGCCCCACCCTTGAGCAGCCTCAAGCCTTTGTTTTTCCGCTACGATCCCAGCCTGCTGGGGATGGGGTATCTTATGAGCGCTGACGTGCTGATCTCGGTGATAGTGGGGGTCTTTTTCTTCAAGTTGCTGGCGCTCTCGGCCACGGTGATCGGCTACCCGCCGAAGTACTTCAACAAGGGGGGAATGAGCGGAGGGGCTTTCCTGGTGCTGGTATCGTCCCTGGTCTGGACAGCCAGGAGATACCTTTGGCAATCCTTCCGCCGTGCCTTCGGCCTGCGTAGCGAGGAGGACGGGATCCCCCTCTCCCCCAGGTGGGCGGTTATGGGGACGATAGTTGGGGCGGGGCTTGTCTTTGCGTTCATCTTCGCCTGGAAGGTATTCCTGCGCATGAGGGGGACGGACCTTTCCCTCTGGGTGCCAGGGGGTTTCTTCTTCCTGTTTTTAGTTTTTGCCCTTGGCTACGCCCGCATCCGGGCCGAGACCGGTGCGCCAATGTCGTGGTTGTTTCCTTACGGGCAGGATAATGCCATGATCAACACCTTTTTTGGAACCTCCGGAGTCGGTGGAGGTCTGCGGGGTGGGCTGCCCAGGGTGCCCGCGAACCACGTGGTCATGGCCGAGTTGTTCTTTCTTTCCCGCAGTTTCTTCAAGACCGAGATGGGGGTGCAGGTGGAGAACTTCCGGATCGGGGAGGTGACGGGGGCGGGAAAGAATACCATGGCCATTGCCGGCCTTCTCGGGGTCTTGCTTGGGCTTGGCTTCGGCATCTACGTCCATATGACGTCGTTCTACACCTATGGAACGCTCTCCATTAAGGTGCATAACCAGACTTACGTCTTCGACGATGCTGCCAAGCGGATATTCAAGCCCGGCAGTTTTGACCTTAGCCTGAGGCCAGGTTACTTTCTCAGCACCATCGTGGGCATCGGAGTTACTGCCGCCCTGGTGCTTGCGCGGAGGAGCTTGTTTCGGTTTCCCCTGCATCCCCTTGGCCTCGTCATGGGGATCACCTTTGGCGATCCGCTATGGGGGCCTTTCATCCTCGCCTGGCTTTGCAAGGTTGCCACCCTGAATGCCGGGGGGATGACGCTTTATCGCCGGCTGGTGCCGCTTTTCCTGGGGATGGTGGTTGGGCATTACTTTGCTGGAGGGGTGGTCTGGGGATTGCTGGGGCTGAGGGGGGGCGACCTATATTGCAACTATAAGGTATTCTTTGGCTACCAAGGATTCTACTAAGGGCTGTTAGCTCCTCTGTGCCGGCGTAACCCACCCCGGCGAAGTCTTGACTGTCAGCCCATATTAAGGAAAACTGTTGCGGCTCAAAGGGCGGCCGGAGGCAGGACTGAGGCCCCTGGAAGGGTAGAGTTTCATCGCGCCTGTGACGCCCTTGATCACACGGCCCTGGAACGATGGACGAGAAGAGAGAAAGAGAGACGTCAGGCCAAAGTTCGACTGATCTTGCGAGACAAAGGCCAAGGGGCCTGACCTTCCGCGCTCTCGCCATCGCTGTGCTGCTGACTTTCCTCTGCGCGAAGTGGGTGCAGGTGAGCGAGGTTACGGTGGCGGGCTGCCTGGTTTCGGAGAGCGTCCCTCCCATACCGGCGGTGGTCTGCTTGATGTTCCTTGCCTTGCTGATCCCCGTTTTGAGCAAGGTATTCGGCAAGCGGGCGTTAACTCACAGCGAGGGCATGACGATTTTTGCCATGCTGGCCGTCGGGGTGACCGTGATGGGGGACGGCGGGCTGGTTTACCTCTTCTCCGGACTGTTGTCGCTGCCTTACCTGGCCTCTCCTTCCAATCATTTCGGTGATTTTGTGAAGTATGTTCCAAGATGGTTCAGCCCCAGGGACGAGGGGGTAATCACCGAGTTCTACGAGGGTTCCTATACCGGGGTGACTCCGTGGGGGGCATGGCTTCCTTATCTCTTGGTTTGGGGAGGGTTGTTTCTGGTCCTCTTCTTCACCATGATGTGCCTGGTGAGGATCTTCTACGACAACTGGGTGAGGCAGGACCGGCTGACATTCCCGATCGTGAGGATGACGACCTCTATTGGTTACGCCTCGGTCTCCCAGGAAGGCCAGCCCCCCTTCTTCCGCAACCCCATGGTCTGGATCGGCCTCGGCATTGCTTTTTTTTACAACGGCACAAACTTCCTGAAAGCGTTCAACGCCGACTTCCCCGCCCTGGGCACCAAGTATGAGCTGACCGGGTTACTGCGAGAACGCCCGTGGAGCGCCGTGGGCGGCGTGTACTTCCGCTGGGATCCAAGCCTGGTGGGGATGGGCTTCTTGATGAGCACCGAGGTGCTCCTCTCGGTGCTGGCAGGCAACTTTTTCATCAAGGCCCAGTCTGTCTTGGCCGCAGCGATAGGTTACGAGACCTTTTTCCCTCCCCCGGGGGCGCCCTCCTCCGGGTCCTTCCTCATCCTGGCTTTATTGTTGATCTGGGGATCCAGGCGATACCTCTGGCAATCCACCCGCCATGCCTTCGGGCTCGCCGCCACCGAGGAGCATGTTCCCTTGTCCCCTCGCTGGGCAATTCGAGGGCTGGTCATCGGGGCCTTGCTGATATTTGGTTTTTTCCTGGCCTGCAAGGCCTCCCTCTGGCGGGTGGGAGTTGACCTTGCCCTCTGGCCGATTGCCACCTTCATGTTCCTCTTCTTCGCCTTTGCCCTCGTTTACGCCCGGATACGAGCCGAAACGGGAGCGCCCATGTCCTGGCTCTTTCCCTTCAGCACCCATCAGTCTGTCATCTACAACTACTTCGGCAGCAATACGATCCTGCACCTGGGGGGCGGCAAGGCCGGTGCGGCCGATATCATCATGTTCGCCCAGTTGTGGTTTCTCTCCCGCGGTTTCTTCCAGTCCGAGATGGGAGTGCAGGTGGAGAACTTCCGGATTGGGGAGGTCACCGGCGCAGGCACAAGGCCCATGGCCTGGGCGGGGATAGTTGGGCTC
>Ga0315294_10001118_pt1 | contig 28896 bp, 37 predicted proteins | sample YL17G13_40_MG_FD_203626 | JGI IMG/M metagenome (GOLD analysis project Ga0315294, IMG submission 203626) | Sediment microbial communities from Yellowstone Lake, YNP, Wyoming, USA - YL17G13_40 | ecosystem: Environmental > Aquatic > Freshwater > Lake > Sediment | place: USA: Wyoming | collected... | reverse complement strand
CAACAGTTCGTCCTCCTTCTCGAATAGCAAAGCGAGAACTTGCATCAAGAGCAACAGGAGCAATTAATTTTACTGTAAACTTTACATTATCACCAGGCATCACCATCTCAACTCCTTCTGGAAGAGTAACTTCTCCTGTAACATCAGCTGTCCGAATATAAAATTGAGGTTTATAACCAGCAAAGAATGGAGTGTGACGACCACCTTCTTCTTTAGCTAAAATATAAACTTCTGCTTCAAATTCAGTATGAGGAGTAATGGAGCCTGATTTGGCCAAAACTTGCCCTCTTCTGACTTCTTCTTTTTTAGTTCCGCGAAGAAGAATTCCAACATTATCACCGGCCTGACCTTCATCAAGAGTTTTATTAAACATTTCCACACCAGTAACAATGGTTTTAATAGTTGGATGATAACCAATAATTTCAATTTCATCATTAGTACGAACTATTCCTCTCTCAATTCTACCGGTTACTACAGTTCCTCTTCCTTCAATAGAAAAGATGTCTTCAATAGGTATTAAAAAGGGTTTATCAATATCTCGAACTGGATCTGGAAAATAAGTATCAACTGCCTCCATTAAATCCAAAATTGGTTTAACATCAGCATCATCAATTGATTTAGCTTCTAATGCTTTTAAGGCTGAACCTCGAATGACTGGAATATCTTTACCAGGAAAACCATGTTTAGTTAATAATTCCCTTATTTCAGTTTCTACCAAATCAATTAATTCTGGATCATCAACCATATCGATTTTATTAAGGAAAACAACTATAGCCGGCACACCTACCTGACGAGCTAAAAGAATATGTTCAGAAGTTTGAGGCATGGGACCATCTGGAGCAGAGACAACAAGAATAGCTCCATCCATCTGAGCAGAACCAGTAATCATATTTTTAATATAATCTATGTGTCCTGGGCAATCGATGTGAGCATAGTGTCTTTTATCTGTTTCGTACTCAGAGTGATGAACATTAATAGTAATGCCGCGAGTTTTTTCCTCTGGCGCTTTATCAATTTCGTTTACAGCTAATTCTTTTTTGGTTAAACCTTTAAGGTGAAGCGCATGAAGAATAGCTGCCGTTAAAGTAGTCTTTCCATGGTCAATATGACCAATAGTACCAATATTCATGTGCGGTTTTGATCTGACATATTTTTCTTTTTCTGCCATATTTTTTTATTTTATTATATTTTATTATTTTTTATTTTTATTCCGTCAGTTGACGGATTTTTTTATGGTTTCGACGCAGTGATTAAATATTAATCTATAATTCAATTAAAGTCAAGTACCTTTTTTGTCAATAATTTGTTCGGTAATATGCCTTGGAACCTCGGCATAATGACTAAATTCCATATTGAACGTTCCTCGTCCCTCGGTCAGAGAACGTATATTGGTGGCATAGCCAAACATTTCTGCTAAAGGCACTTGGACATCAATAATCTTCATCATCGCCCGTTCTCCTATTTTCTCTATTCTCCCCCTTTTAGAATTCAAATCGCCAATAATATCGCCTAAGAATCTTTCTGGAATAATTACTTCAATTTTCATTATTGGTTCTAATAAAACAGGATCTGCCTTTTTTGCTCCTTCTTGAAAAGCCATGGAGCCGGCAATTTTAAAAGCGAAATCAGAAGAATCAACTTCGTGAAAAGAACCATCGTAAAGTGTCACTCGAACATCAGTCATGGGATAACCAGCGAGGACACCTTTATCCATTGCTTCTTTAACGCCTTTTTCTACAGCGGGAATATATTCTTGAGGAATAATTCCGCCTTTAATCTTATTAACAAATTCAAATTTCTGTCCTCTTTCCAATGGCTCGAGTTTTAACAAAACATGCCCATATTGACCCCGGCCTCCTGATTGACGAATATACTTCCCTTCACTTTCGATAAGTTTTCTAATGGTTTCTCTATAGGCTACTTGAGGTTTACCAGTTTTAATATGAAGATTAAATTCTCTTTTCATTCTCTCGGCTAAAACTTCTAAATGAAGTTCGCCCATGCCAGCAATAATGGTTTCCCCTGTTTCTTCATCACCTGAAACTCTAAAAGTGGGATCTTCTTCAGCTAATTTCCTTAACACTAAACTCATTTTTTCTTGGTCAATTTTAGTTTCTGGCTCAACTTTCATAGAAATAACCGGATCAGGGAAACTAATTTGTTCTAAAATAATCGGATTATTAGAATCGCATAATGTATCTCCAGTACCAGTATTTTTAAGACCAACAGTAGCGGCAATATCTCCTGCTCTAATAATATCCAACTCTTCTCGCTGATTAGCATGCATTCTGAGTAAACGACTAATTCTTTCTTGGGAAGATTTGGTAGCATTTAAAACATAACTGCCTTTATTTAACTCTCCGGAATAAACTCGAAAATAAGTTAAAGTACCAACATATGGATCAGTGGCCACTTTAAAAGCTAAAGCAGCAAAGGGTTCTTTATTATCAGGCTGACGAATAATAGTTTCGCCTGTTTTAGGATCAATACCTTCAACCGGTGGCAAATCTTTTGGTGAAGGTAAATACTCAACTATAGCATCAATCAAAGGTTGAACACCTTTATTCTTAAAAGATGAACCGCATAAAACTGGCACAATCGCGCCGCTAATAGTAGCTTTTCTTAAAACTCTTCTTATCTCTTCTTCGCTTGGATTTTGACCTTCTAAATATTTACTTAATAATTCTTCATCGTTCTCTACTACTTTTTCTATCAATAATTTTTGCCATTGTTCGGTTTGTTTTTTAAAATTTTCTGGAATATCTTTTAAGATAACATACTGACCGTGATCACCTTCAAAATACACTGCTTGCATTTGGATAAGATCAATCACTCCTTCGAATTTATCTTCAATGCCAATAGGAATATTTATTGGTTGAGCATGAAGGGTTAATCTTTCTCTTATGGATTCTAAATCTTTTTCAAAATTGGCTCCTGTTCTATCTAATTTATTGATGAAGCACATTCGAGGAACATTAAATTTATCAGCCTGGTGCCAAACTGTTTCTGATTGAGGTTCCACCCCAGCCACGCCATCAAAGATAACTACTGCCCCATCAAGAACTCTCAAAGATCTCTGAACTTCAGCTGTAAAATCAATGTGCCCAGGGGTATCAATAATATTAATCCGATATTTATAATTTTCATCTTTATTCCGATAAGTTGGAATCCAAAAACAACTGGTAGCGGCAGCAGTAATAGTAATTCCTCTTTCCCGTTCTTGATCCATCCAATCCATAATAGTTGTTCCTTCGTCAATTTCTCCGATTTTATGGGAAATTCCGGTGTAAAATAAAACTCGCTCGGTAGTAGTAGTTTTACCAGCGTCAATATGAGCAATAAAACCGATGTCCCTAAGTTTTTCTATTTCTATAGGAGAACTTCCTTCCATGTTTTTATCTTCTGAAATGGGCGAAGGCGCGATTCGCTTCAGCCATACGATGGGTATCTAATTTTTTCTTAATGGCTGCTCCTTCATTCTTAGAAGCTAAAATTAATTCTTCGGACAATTTGTCAGCCATTGATTTGCCTTTTTTAGACCGACTAATCTCTATTAACCAACGAAAAGCTAAGGTAGTTTTGCGATAATCAGGCACAGGTTGAGGTATTTGATAATTAGCTCCTCCGATTCTTTTAGTTTTGACTTCTAAATCTGGGAAAACATTTTCCACTGCTAAATTGAAAATATTTAATGGATCTTGATTAGTTTGTTTTTTAATTCGCTCCATCGTTTGATAAAACACTTTTTGGGCGACTGATTTTTCTCCATCTTTCATCAAATAATTAATAAAGCGAGTCGCTAAAGGACTTTTATAAATTATGTCTGGTTCATAATCTTTTTCTTCTCTATGTTTTCTTCTCATAATTTTTTATGATTCTTTTGGTTTCTTGACGCCGTATTTACTTCGCTGTTGTTTTCTATTTTCTACGCCACTAGTATCAAATTTACCTCTCACAATATGATACTTTACACCTGGTAAATCTTTTACTCGACCACCTCTGACCAATGCAATGGAGTGCTCTTGTAAATTATGCCCTTCGCCGGGAATATAAGCAGTAATTTCCATGCCATTAGATAATCTGATCCGGGCTACCTTTCGCAAAGCTGAGTTAGGTTTTTTCGGAGTAGTGGTAAAAACTTTTAAACAAACTCCCTTCTTTAAAGGTGAAGGATGATAAGTTGGTCTATTTTTAATTGTATTAAAAGAAAAAGACAGAGCAACTGATTTGCTCTTCTGAATAATTCGCTTGCGACCTTTTCGAATTAACTGAGTAAATGTAGGCATGCTAAACAGTAGTTTAGCAAATAAGCTATTATTTGTCAATTTAAGGTCGTTAGTTAATGAAAGCCAGTAAAAAGATAAAAAAACAAAGCAACTAATGGGTAGATTAAGCTCCAACCAAACATTATAAAAATCAATAAAATTATAAAACTATATTGATAAAGGACTATTTCTAATTTAGGAGAAGGGAAAAAATAAAATAAGATTTTTGAACCATCTAAAGGAGGAATGGGTAATAAATTAAAAATGGCTAAAATCAAATTAATCTGAACAATTATTCCTAAAAAAGAAAGAAAGGCTAGCCCAAGCGCAGAATTAGCTCCTATCCTCATTAAAAGACCAAAGAATAAAGCTAAACTGAAATTAGCTGCTGGTCCAGCCAAAGCCAAAAGAGCTGAATCGCGACCAGGTTTTTTTAATTTCAAAGGGTTATAAGGTACTGGTTTTGCCCAGCCAAAAATAATACCAGCTCGACTAATAATAAGGAATAAAGGTAATAGAATTGAACCAAAAATATCTAAATGAGGAATTGGATTTAAGGTTAACCTCCCCATTTTTTCTGCGGTATCGTCTCCTAATTTTAAAGCTGCCCAGCCATGGGATACTTCATGAATAACTACTGAGAAAAGTAAAACTATTATCGAAAAAATTTGATTTGGTTGAATCATTTGTGATTGTTTAAAATTTTTTCTTTTTCACTTAAAGGTAGATTTGTTTTCCTGATCAAATTATTAATTATGCTAATGGTTTCATCATAAGTGGCTCTATCTACTGGATAAGGCGTAGCATCTTTACCACCATGAGCAAAAGAATATCTAGCCGGATCTTCATAAGATGGCTTAGCGCCATAAATTACTTCCGCCACCAAAGCCAAAGCTCTAATAGTTTTTGGTCCCACGCCATAAGTAGCCAACAAATTTTCATAATTTTTAGGTTTTGCTTCTGTTAAGTGGTGCAAAATCTTTTGCAGATAGCGATTCACCAGAAAATCTTCATTAACTACCGGATGATATTTAAATTCTCTGTTCTCTAAATTCAAAAGAATCAACTGTTGTTTTTTGTTCCCTAATTTTACCATCCGGCTGAATTCCGACGAATACTTTGCTAAAATTTTAACATCTTTTAATAAACTTAAGAAATTCTGATTGACTAATTCCACACTGGTATTTTGTGTAGGTACACTATTTTTAGCAACCAGATTTAAAACTTTTTTCCTTTGATCTGCCACAATACCTTGATGAGGTTCCACCACCAAGTTTTTGGAACCGTTCAACGAATGAAAATTTAAAGAATCTGAGTACCAATGATAACGTCTGGCGGTCACGCTTTGAGTATTCATCCCCTGCTGAACAACTGCCCAAGCTCCATTTTTTGAAAAGAAAAAAGTATGATGATAAATTTGAAAACCATCCTGGACTAAACTGTTATCAACTTTGGCTGCCATTTTGGAATTATAAACCAAATGATTGGCTTGAGAAAAAGGAATATTCAAAGTATGCCCCCAAGTTAAAATTTCATCTGGCGTTTTTTTAGAAGTTTTACCCTTGCCGCCACAAATAAAAATTCCCATTTCTTTTTCCTGCCCTCGAACAGCTTCTTTGAGAGCCGCGGTTAAAGTGGTGGTTAAACCTGAAGCATTCCAATCAAAAGCTAAAACCGTACCTAAAGATTGAAACCAAACCGGATCAGCAATTCTTCGCAAAAATTCATCAACTCCATATTCTTCTATCATTACCCTGATCATCTCTTTAGCTAATCTAACCATACGCTCAAAAAGCCATTTTGGGCACTTGCCATAATCTAAACCAAATGTTGCTACTCCTCTTTGAAACATATTTCTCTGTTAATTTTAGCATTTTCCACTTAATAACAACAGGCACAAAAAAGTGCCTGTTGTTGTAATTCAGTAAAATTCTTTCCCAAGATCTTTAAATCAAAATCTGAAAAGTATAATAAGCTAAAAGTAAAATAATAATTCCTAATATTCTATAGACAATATCGGAAAAATTAAGCCATGATGCTATCCAATTTTCCAATTTACTTTTGGGCAAAATTATTACCAGCAATCCCTTGATTCCAGCTAAAATCGCTATTATCTGAATGACCAAAGGAATAGTTGTCAGGGCTTGAGCTTGCCAAAGAAAATAAGCGAAAGCTAAACAAACCAAACCCCAGAACCAATAAGGCAAACGACTGGTTAAACCCTTGCTTAAACTTTTAACTTTCTTAGGCAAAATTAAAGCTATCACGCCAAAGATTGCCCATACCGCTATAAGTAAATAAAGAGGCCATTTCATATTTGTAAATTTTAATTTAATTTTTCGACCTAACTGTATTATACTCTTAAAATAGCTGTCAAACCAATGAGCCAACAATAATAAGCAAAATAAACTAATTTCTTTTGATTTAATTTCAAAATTTTCATCAAAAGTTTAAGAGAAAATAAACTGACTACAAAGGAAACAAGAACGCCAATAAAATAAATTGAAATTAAGCTGGAAGATATCTGAGTAAGTTTTGGCGCTTCTAAAAAAGTAGCGCCGGCAATGATAGGAATAGCCAAGAGAAAAGAAAACTCAGCTGCTCTTTCACTTTTTAAGCCAGAAAAAATTCCGGCGCTAATGGTAAGACCTGAACGAGAAATTCCTGGCAAAACTGCTAAAGCTTGACTTAGGCCCACAATAATTGAGTCTTTTATATCAACTTTGTCTTTATTATTTTTTTTCTTTCGGCTGGCTAAAAATAAAATGATACCTGTGATAACTAACATGATTCCGGCAAAACGAGGATTTAAAAAAAATGTTTCTACTGTTTTTCTGAATGGAAAAACTATAGCCACCGTTATTATACTGGCTAAAATAATACAACTGATTAATTTTCTATCAGCAAAAATATTTTTCCTTTTTGGCAAAAAATAAACTAAGAGAGCCAGTAAAGAGCCCAAGTGCAACATCATATCTAAAACTACTGGTTGTTGATTAATTAAGGGTAAAAAATGCTGGATAATCACTAAATGGCCAGAACTAGAAACTGGCAAGAATTCTGTTAGCCCCTGAACTAAACCTAAAAAAGAAATTTGAAAAATCGATTTTAAAAAATACATAAAAAAAGCCTATTGAATATGATGTAACTCTATTTTTTGCAACTCAGTCAGAGCTAAATGCAAACGCTGATCATTATCAGTATAAAGAGTTATTAAAGTCTCGCCAACTTCGACTTTTTCTCCTACGGTTTTATTAAGATAAACCCCAGCTTCTTTAGTAATCGGTGAACCTAACAAACGCACAATTCTAATTAAATGTTTCAAATCAATTTTTTTGATTATACCTTTTTTATCAGAAGTTATTTTATAAGTATTAGCGCCTAAAATCATTGTCTCCGAATCTATGTCTTCTTTTCCACCTTGAGCATTGATAATTTTTTGAAATTGTTTAAAAGCTTCACCAGAAATTAATTGTTGTTGAGCTAATTTTTCTCCCTGACCCTTTCTGGCTTTGCCTAAAATTTCTAAAAGATTACCAGTCAATTTTATGGCTCTTTTTTCTAAATCAAGAGGGCGATTATCTTTTTGTTGTAAAACCCGTAGAACGTCACATATTTCTAAAATTGGACCTATTCCCCTTCCTATAGGTTTACCAACATTTTCTATAACCACTTTTACCTTGATATGAAATTTCTTTCCTAAAAATTCAAAAATCTTTTTTACTTTCATTGCCTCTCTGTAATTTTCAATTTTAGCTCCTTCACCAATAGGCATATCAATGACCAAATGAGTGGCACCTATAGCTACTTTTTTCGACATAATACTAACGATCATTTTTGAATAGGGTTCTATACCTAATTCATAACTAACCTTTAAAATTCTATCATCAGCAGGCGCTAATCTTAGAGCTCCGCCCCAAACTATACAAGCCTTGGTCTTATTAACTATTTCTCTGATTTTTTCTGAACTAAATTCTACTGGAGTTAAAACTTCCATCACATCCGCTGTCCCAGCTTCAGAAGTAATAGCCCGAGAAGAAGTTTTAGGCATTAATATTCCTAAACTTGAAACAATGGAAACAATAATTGGGGTAGTGCGATTGCCTGGCAAACCACCAATAGAATGTTTATCAGCCACTTTCCCATCCCAGTGCATTATCTCTCCTGTTTCTGCCATGGCCCTAGTCAAATAATAAATTTCTTCATTAGAAAAACCATTCTTCATAAAAGCCGAGGCAACAAAAAAAGAAATCTGAATATCGTCGAGATGATAGTTAACAATATCATAAATAATAGATTTTACTTCTGGATAAGATAATCTCTTGCCAATTAATTTTTTCTGAATGCATTCTAATGATGGCGCTGCTGGAGCTAAAGTTAATTCCAAAACATCACCTTCTTTAATTTTATATCTTTCAACAATATCTCTAAAAAGACCTATTTCTCCTGGTTTGACAAAATCCCTAGTAATATCAACCCCCACTTCAGTTTTTTTATGATTCCATTTGACACTTAATTCATCACCAGCTCTCACCCCATAAACCTTGCCATCCTCTTCATGAATTAAAACTACCCAGGGACGGCCAGTTTGGATATCTAAATATTTCGCTTTCAGGAAAAACTCACCATCTTCTTGAATTTTTTCTTTGTTTCCTTGAATCATATTTGCAGCATCTTTTTTAAAAATCTTGCTAAAGGTTCAACAATATCCAACTTATATTTTGAGTTTTCTAATGTATTAGTAGTAATTATTCTTTTTGGGTTTATTTTTCTTAAGGATTCAATTGACTGATCGCCAAAAATAGGATGAACAAAAGCAAAACTAATAGTTTTAGCTTTGATCTTGTGAGCAATTTTAGCTGCTTCTAAAATAGTTCCGCCTGTAGACACCATATCATCAATAATAATCACCTCTTTACCATTTAAATCTAGAGACGAATGAGAAAAAGTAATTTTACCAGTTTTTGCATCTCGTTGCTTTAAAAAAACTGATTTTTGGGCTGAGAAATTTATGCAGAAATCATCCACAAAGGTTTTGGCTTCTCTATCTGGTCCAATCACCACTGTTTCTTTTGAATTAAAATCTTGAAACTTTTCCGCTAAATCTTTAAATAAAAAAAGATTATGAGCAGGGATTTTAAATAAATCTTTGATTCTTTTGCGATGCTCATGCATATTACAAGTAATAAAAACATCCAAATTCTTTTCAATTAACTCATCAATATATAAAGCAGAAAGCGACTCTCCTTCTTGAAAAACTGCATCCTGTCTCGCATAGGGTAGATAAGGCATGATGCCAACTACTTTCTTGGCTAAATCTTTTGCTTTTCTCGCTAAAAGAAAATATTTCAAAAGATAATCGTTGATATTTTCGTTTGTCCTTTTTTGTAAAATTAAAATTATTTGATCAGCTTTTTCCTCTTTTTGGAGTCGCGGCTGCAATTCACCATCAGGAAAAATTCTCTCCTCAATTAAAATAGCTTCTAAATTGAGAAGTCGGGCTAATTTTTCGGCTAAATCATCGCCAATAACTAAAGATTTCATAATTGAATCGAGTTAATAGAGAGGAAATTTTGAACACAATTTTCTTACTTCTTTCTTGATTATAACTGGTTTTTTCTTTTTTATCAAAACTCGATAAATTAATTCAGCGATTTTCTTCATTTCTTTTTCTTTCATTCCTCTGGTCGTTACTGCTGGCACCCCAATTCTTATGCCTGAGGGATGAAAAGGACTAACATCACCTATTACCACATTGCGATTAGCAATAATACCTGCCTTTTCTAATAAAGTTTCAGCCTCCATCCCAGAAATCCCAATTTTTTTAAAATCCAAAACCATTAAATGATTATCAGTACCATTAGTTGTTAAACGAAAACCTAATTTTTTGAATGCTTGAGCTAAAGCTTGGCTATTTTTAAGAATTTGTTTTTGGTAATTATAAAAACTTTTGCTTCTGGCTAATTTAAAGGTTAAGGCAATGCTAGCTGTCACATTATTATGAGGTCCACCCTGCATCTGAGGAAAAACTGATTTATTAATTACGCTTTCCAGATCAATTTTGTTTTTCTTAGCAATTTTTGATTCTTTATTAATAAAAATTATCGCTGCTCTTGGCCCTCTTAAAGTTTTGTGAATGGTAGTGGTGATAAGATCGCAAGATAAAAATGGATTAGGATATAAACCAGCTAAAACTAAACCAGCAATATGAGAAATATCAGCCATGGAATAGGCATTAATTTTATGAGCTATTCGACTAAATTTTTGAAAATCAATTTTTCTGGGATAAGAAGTTAAACCGGAAACAATAATTTTAGGATGATATTTCTTGGCTAATTTTTTTATTTCAGTAAAATCAATCATTTCGGTTTTAGGATTTAAGCCATATTGAATAGCATGATATAATTTTCCTGATAAATTAGCTTTATAGCCATGGGTGAGGTGCCCACCACTGGTTAAACTCATTCCCATTAAAGTATCACCTGGTTGAAGGATGGCATTATAAACTTCCAAATTTGCTGGCGAACCAGAATAAGGTTGTACATTAACGCTCCATTTTTTCGAATTTAAGCCAAAAGCTTCTAAAGCTCTTTTTTGCGCTAATTCTTCGATTTGATCATAATAAACATTACCAGGATAATAGCGCTTATGGGGATAACCTTCTGAATATTTATTAATCAAAGCAGAACCTAAAACTTCAAAAATCACTTTTGGTACAAAGTTTTCCGAAGCAATTAAATCAATGGTTTGTTTTTGCCTTTGAATTTCCTTTTGAATTAAGCGAAAAAGTTGAGTATCTGTTTTTTTAAGCAAAGAAAAATTCATATGAATGAACCTTTTAAATATACTTTCTAGCCTTTTTCTTCGGCTTTAATTTCCATTATTTGTTTATCTTTCGGGATAGTTTTTCTCACAAATTTGCTAAAAACAAACAAATAAAGAATTTCTAATAAACCAAGAGTATTGACTATTAAAAGTATAATAAACCACCACTTTTCCCCTCTTCCGGCTGATTTCCACAAAGCCAAACCTTTCCAAAATAAAGACCAGCCTAAGAAAAACCAAAACAGAAGAGAAGTAGAAGCAAAAAGTTCATTAAGACTAGAATATTGATTCATATTTTTATTATTTTATTATTTTTTTTATTTATTTGAGTCTTCGTTTAATTTAATTAAATAAGGGGAACAAAAACAAATCCAGGAAATTCTTGTTTTCTATAATCATTTTGAGAAGTCTTTTCTATTAAAACTATGGATTCTTCTATCGGCAATACCATTTTCCCTCCTATTTTTAATTGTTTGAATAACTTCTGAGGTATTTCAAAAGAGCTAGCTGATATTAATATTTTATCATACGGGGCTTCTTTTTCATAGCCTAATTTACCATCAGTGCAAAAAAACTGAACTATCCCCCTTTTCACAAAATTATATTTTTCCACATTTTTTTGACCAAATTTCACTAATTCAGGAATAATATCAATGGCAATAATTCTACCTTTTGATTTCACTAAATATGCTAAAAGAGCCGTGGTCCAACCAGAACCAGAGCCGACATCTAAAATTTTTTCCCCTCGCTGAGGACTTAAAAGTTCTATCATTAAAGCTACTACTAAAGGTTGGGAAATTGTCTGATTATAATTTATAGAGAGAGCATTATTAATATAAGCCCGATCTTTTTCTTCTTCTAAAACAAAATCCTCTCTTTTGATTTGTGAAAAAGCCTCAATGATTTGAGAAGTCTTCAACCAGCCAGTATCAATTAATTCTTTTATTAAATTACTTTGAAATAATCTCATAGGTTTTTTCAGACGGTCTGCAAATATAGAAATCTCCTTTAAATATTTTATCTTTAAAATTATTTTTTGCCTTCAATGCTTCTTCATACGAATTAAATCCTGCAAATATTGTTGGGCCGGTGCCTGTCATTCCGCTTTCTTTTGATATTGAAGAAAAATAAGAATAAAGTTTCTTCACGCTTGGACAAATTTTTTGCGCTAATTCAAAAAAACTTTTGCTTCTATTATGTTGATCAAATAATGAATAAATTTCAGATGTATTAATCCCTTGATATGGTTTTGCTAAAACATAAAAATTAGAAGGTTTTCTATTTGATACCTTTATTTTTTCACCTGTAGCCTCAACCAAAGCCGTCCCTATATTATGTATAAAAAAGGGCACATCTTTTCCAACCTGGCTACCTATTTCACTAAGTTGTTTAAGATTTAAATTTAATTTAAACAGATTATTTAATCCAATTAAAGTTGCTGCTGCATCGCTTGAACCACCGCCTAATCCGGCGCTTTCTGGAATATTTTTTAATAAAGTAATTTTGCATGATAATTTTCTTTTTACAAAATCACTTATTTTTTCTCGCGCCTTTGTGACTAAATTCTCTTTAGCAGAACAGTTCACCTTGGTATTTAAAGAAAAATCTTTATCAGTTTTAGAAATTAAAAGTCTATCATAAAGATCAATTGCCTGGAATATTGAACGAATTTTATGATAACCATTGGGCAGTTTATCTAAAATTTCTAAAAAGAGATTAATTTTTGCATAAGCTCTAATCTCTATTTTTTGCATTGAATCAATTATATTAACTTAATTATTATATTTTCCCAAAAATTATTCGCAATTCTTTTTTGGCTTGTTCTAAAATTTTTTTTCTTTCTGATTTTAGGTTTTTCCCAGCGCGATTAATATAAAAATTTAACATGGACATTGCTGATTGAAACGAAGTTCCTTTGCGATTTAAACTTTCTTCAGCTGATTTTTTTAATGATTTGGCAATCTTTCTCGGATTATTCCAAGTAAAAACTCCTTCTTCCAATTGAAGAGTAAAACTATGCTCAGTGACATATTTAGACCAATTTTTCGTACTCCCCTTTTGTTCTTTCGTTTTTATCATTCACAACAATTTTTATTTTCCTCCTTTTTTAAGGTTGAAAAAGTTCCTCCGGCAAAAATTTAACCTGTTGAACTTCTGGAAATTGTTTAGCAGTGGTCTCAATTTGAAACCATAAAATACCTACCCGACAAGAACCGCCGCCAGTTTTATAATTAGGATCTTCAAATTCTAAAGTTAAAATTCCATCTTTTAAAGAAGCGCTTTTTAAAGAAAAATCCTCTAAAGGATATTCAGTAGTAATACCCAGAGCTTTTTCCGCTTCTGTTAAATTTTCTTGGCCTTTAAGTAAAAGTTTAATGGTATCTTGAATGGGGGTTTTAGTAATAGGAATTTCTCTTTCTACTGAGACTAAACCATCGCGAGAACATTGAATATTACCTGATTCATCTTTGTCTTTTTCTGGATTGTAATAATACAACTTGACAGTTTTTGAAGAATAAAAGATAATCGGAATTCTTAATTCATCAGCATTTTCTGATAGATCAGAAGGATTATCTTTTTCCAAAACAAGCCAGCCTTTTTGGGCGGTTGGCGCTTCAAAAACCAGCTCTACTTCAAAGGGTACAAAATCTTCTGTCATCCAATCTCCTTTGACTTGGGCATAATGTTGAGCAATAACATTACCTTTATCATCTAATAATTTCACTGGAAATGTCCCCTCAAAAAACCAAAATCCTCTTGCCTCGCCTTTAATTGAAAGCGGACTGGAAACTTTTTCGTTTGCTTGAGGAGAAAAAACGCGAATTAAATCCTCGAGAGGACAAAGAGCAAACTCGCAATTTGGACCAGTACGACCAACGTATGAGCCATCGGAACACAATTTTGCTTCTAGAGTACAGGCTACAGGCTTTTTTATATTCTTAAAACCAAAATAATAATTGAATGCTACCAAACCTCCAATAACTACACAAATACTTATTGCAATAAAGAGTTTTGTTTTCATAAGTTATTTTTAATTAATTTTTAAAATACAACCTGACAAGAAATATTTTCTTTTTTAAAAAGATTAGCTAACTCACTTCCATTTTGTATTTTTTCCAATTGATATTTTTTATAAACCCAATCAGCATAATGGTAATTCATTTTATCAATTATGACATAATCTACTTTACCTTTCAACTTAGTCACTAAGCTTTCTGCCTTTGGCAAAAGAGGGGCTATCATTGCATAGGTTTTAATGCCTTCTTGATGTAATCTCTCTAAAGCTTGAACTCTTTTTTCAATTGAAGAAGTCCGGGGCTCAAAAATCTGTTTAATTTTCTCATCACCTGTTGTAATAGTAAATCCCACCTCTATCTTCTGAAATTTTTTTAATAACTCTAAATCTCGCAGAACCAATGGCGATTTTGTTTGAATTACAACTGGCCAATTATTTCTTTGAAGAATTTCCAGGCATTTCTTTGTTAATTCATATTTTTTCTCAACTGGTTGATAGGGATCGCATACTCCACTTACCCAAACTCTTCCTTTTTTCTTTTTCTTTATCTCCTGACTGAGTAGTTCTGGCGCATTAATTTTTACATCAACAAACTCGCCCCAGTTCTCTTTGTGGCCGCTAAATCTTTTCATAAACTTCGCATAACAATAAATGCAACCGTGCTGACAGCCGACATAGGGATTGATTGTCCAATCATAAACCTTCGATTTTGAAAGAATATTTTTTGCCTGAATTTCTTTAATTTTCATTTTTTAGGTAATATCTAGTATCTGTCCTTTGCTATGTTTTATTAACTCTGCAGGAGAAATTTTAAAAACTGTATTATCACTGCCTGCCGCTGCCCAGATTTCTTTATATTTTAAAAGATCTTTATCAATAAAGGTTTTTATTTCTGTTTTATGACCAAAGGGCGGCACGCCACCAATTGAATAACCAGTTTTTTCTTTCACAAAATCAGCATCGGCTTTTTTGACTAATTTTGAAAGATAGAAACTCATTTTTGCTTCATTAACTTTATTGCCACCGCTTACAATTACTAACACTATTTCTTCTTGAGCATCAAAAACAATGGATTTCGCAATTTGATTGATCTTGCAACCAATAGCCCTAGCTGCTTCTTCGGCTGTTTTAGTAGAAACATTAAATTCTTTAATATCAATCTGAATACCTAATTCTTGTAATTTATCTAAAAATAGATTTTGAATGATCATCTCATTTTCTTAAAACTTTAATATTCTTTTTGGTTAGATCAATGAGAGTAGAGACCTTTCCTTTCAATTTTCCTTTATTATAATAAAAGATTTTGTCTTTAAAATATCTTCTAGCTTCATTAATTGTTTCTACTGGCTTTTTCCCTTCCAAGTTAGCACTTGGTGCCACTAATGGTCCAGAAACTTTTAATATTTTAGTTAATTCTTTATTCTTAGGCAATCTTAAAGCTAAAGTTTCTGTGCCGCGATGGAGATATTTAAATTTTTTGGAGGGACACTTCAAAACAACGCTAATCTTTCCCGGCCAAAATTGTTTCAAAATTTTCTTTTGCCAAGCGCCTAATTGAATCCCCAATTGGTGTAAATCATCAAAAGATGATATTAAAATAATCATTGGTTTCTTTGGATTCCTTCTTCTTAATTTATAAATTTCTTCAACAGTTTGCTTTTTAAATGCCGAACCACAAATACCATAAATTGTATCAGTCGGAATTACCCCAATCGCTCCCTCTTTTAACAAAAGAGCCGCTTTTTTCCAATCCGGGATCTTTTTAACAATTTCGTAAACTTTTACACGAAATCTCATAAAATATTTCCTTTTTAAATTTCCTATTTTAAACTTTATTTAAAAGCACTATTTCGAGCACATTCATTTCGCTCAGTGTAAACTCCGCGAGAAAAAAGGTTCTGCCGAGCATTAGCGAGGCAGGTTCTTATTTAGAGTATCTATAAATCTCAATGGATCAACGCTTGCTCCTTTTGCTTTTATGGATAAGTGAAGATGGGGTCCTAAAGAATAACCAGTGCTTCCCGAAAGACCAATTACCTCTCCCCTTGTTACCTTATCTCCCTTAGCAACTTTAAATTCATTAAGATGCAGATAAAGAGAATATATTCCAAGACCATGATCAATAATTATCATCTTTCCGTAAACTGTTAATTCTTGAATAAAACTCACTATGCCGTCATTGATAGCATAAACCGGTGTACCCACAAAAGCATCCAGATCCACTCCCAAATGTCGAAGAGTAACATCACCCTTTTTTCTGATGTTCCCGAAAGCCCCAACATCAACTATTAAATCTAACGGATACACAAAAGGCTTATCAAAATATGATTCCAAAGTATATTTTTCAAGAACCTTCCAGATGAGAACCCCCTCATTTGTACTGATATTCTCCACGATATTAGAAGGAGTATAACCTTTTTCTTCAAGTTCCGGGGTAAGGGCAAATTCTGTTACAGGAAAATTTCTTTTTTTTATCGTAATTGTCTTTTTTATATTATCTTTACCGGGAATAAAGATAGATAGAGAATAATTTCCCGGTGTTTTTCTTGCATCAATTCCCACAATAGCCATCTGTTTTCCGTCAGTTCCAATCGGGAAAAAATCGAATGATTGCCCGTCAAATTCACCTGTTGTTTTTTCTCCTAGAGATAAATTTTCCACCATGACTGTCAAAGTATCGCCCTGTTCAAGTTGAACTGCGGAAACAAAAACTTCTGGCTGGCTCAATGTATTTACTTTATTATTATCTACTACCGTTACTTCTTCTTGAGAGAAATCTTCCTCTTTTTGCTCATTAGTAAAATAAGAACCCCCTAATAAAATCACTAATGAAATTACGACAACCGCGAATATTTTCTTTTTTAAAAATTTTGTTATAATATTTATTTCTTCAATTAATTTTTGATCTAAATTCTAATTATTTTAAAGAGTTAAACAGGATTAGTTTAATCTTATCAAAAACCGCTTTTGGTATTATAAAGTTATCATCAGTTTTCCAATTATCGCCAAATAATTTATCTTCAAATTTTATCCCTTCAAAAATCTTTGGCTTAGCGTAACGGGGTATAAAATGGCAGTGCAAATGCCGAATATTGTTTCCTAAAAAAGAATAATTAAACCAATCGGGTTGGAAAATTTTGATAAGAGTTTTCTTTAACTCTCGCAATATTAAAAATAACTCTTCCCTTTCTTCTTTTGTCGCGTCGGTCAAATCTAAAGCATTCTCTCTTTTGCACCAAACAACGCACCTTCCCAAATAATCTTGACTTTCCTGAATAAAAACTTCCCAATATTTATAGTCTTTAATTTTGTATTCAGAGGAACCATTCATAAATCTTATTTTTAAATTAATTTTTAATATTCAAACTACCACTCATTAAAATAGCCATAACGACAAGAGTTAAAAGCATAAACACGGCGAACCAAATACGGGCATAGGTGTTGGCGCGCGCGATTTTATCCGGATACTCAATTTCTCGGCCAGTACGCCTTTTAAGTTCGTCAATCACTTTCTTGCTTGAAACCCGCCAAAAAAATATCTGTTTAAATCTGAGCCGACTTTGAGCGTTTTCCCGAAATTGAATTGTGACCCAATAGCTCGGACTACTTACAATATTAGTGATTTCTTTATAAGAAATTCTCGTTTTATGCAAAAAACCCTTGAAAATTATCTCTTCGTCAGTAAAAATCACTGAGTTAAATGCCTGATCCAAAAATAACAAAATGAAAATAGGTTGGTAAAAAAGCCCAAAAAAGATATTAAAAGAGATCGCCTTGATCCAATCATGCATAAGCGCGTAAAAAAATCCGGTAAAACCAGCTTGAAAAATCACGATCAGACTGGCGTTAAACCAAATACCATCTCCCCAAAACTTTGGTCTGATTTTGACAATATTATTTTCCATACGTTTGATTTATATAAGATAGAATTCTTAATGCTTTTTTAGGGCTTCCCCTTCCTATAGGAAAATAACAAGGTAAAACATTATATTCTTTGCCTAAAATCTGTTTGGATTTGTATGGTTTGTACTTTCTTATTTTAATATCATTCAAACATCTTTGCAATTTAATTTCTTTACCGGTTAATGCTTTAAAAACCAATATTCCAAAAACCACTATATATTTTGGGGACACGATATCGATCTCTTTTTCCAATAATGAAAAATCTCTTTGAATAAGATTTTTTGATGGATTCTTTGGCCCTTTTTGAGTAGCCTTAACTAAATTAGTAATATAGATCCTATGTTTGGATAAACTCTTTTCTATTCTTATTTCATCTTCAATTTGCCATCCATATTTGTAAATATCATTTACTATTGTTTTATCGATAAAACCGGCTTGAGAAAGTAAACGCCAAAAATAACGTACTCCAATAAAAGGATACCTTCTTTTTCCTTTGTAATGTTTACTACTTGATATGTTGAGATGAGTAGGGTTGATAAAAAGAAACAAAAATTTAGGATTATGAAATTTTCCACCTCCTAAGATAGGTCTTAATTCATTTGAATCATTTTTGTATTTCTTATCAAACTCTTTATAAAGATGTTGTAGCTCTAAAGGAATATCATTCTTCATAAATTTTATTTTTCAAATTTCAAAAAATATTGTTTTGGTTTTAACTCTTGTTTTATTATATTACTCCAACTTGATTCTACATCAGATACTCGTTTTAAAACTCCGTTATCCCTAAACAAAGGATCAACTATTCTCGATTTGCAAAAAACTTGTGCGTCGTAACTGCTGGGATTATTATAAACCTTGATTTCATTGTTCATTCGTTTCCAAAACAATTTTAATTTCTCATCTTTATCTAAAAACATTTGGATTTTTTCTATCACTACACTGTCAGTTGTATAAAGATCTTCTTCAGAAATATATTCTTTGAACAAAGCGTATTTTAAACAATCGCCAACTACTTTAAACATAATCGCCGAACGTAATCCCGCATAATGTACTGTATTTAACTTAAAAAATAACTCAGCATATTGCTTAGCGCTTTCTAAATTATTGAATACCCAATTATTATTTTCAACCTCTAAATTCTCTAAAAGATAGCTTTTGCCTTTTTCATTCAACTCACCAAAAATAACCGCAGTTCTTAAAGAATAATCAATTCTATCAGCACATAAATCAGGCAAACCTTTCTCCTTCAATGGGAAATTTTCATCGTCCAGAATATACTCTAAATCTAATCCGTATTTTTTGAGAATATTTGGGATTTCTGTTTTTCTTACAAAGCTATCAAACAAATTGTCTTGATGATTTTGTTCTGTTTCTGAACCACTATCTAAAACATAATCAATGCAGTGGGAAAAAGCAGAATGAGAAACATCATGTATTAAGCCAGCAATCTGTTCATCAAATGATGCAGCGTATTTCTTAAGCAAAAGATATACCCCAAGCGAATGAGCAAAACGGCTATGATCGTATTTGTTAATCTTGACATCCGGCTTTACCCAAAACGGCCGATAGCCAGCTTGATCAATATCCTTTAATCTTTGAAGGGCCTGGTTGTTTATGATTTCTAAAATTACCGGCTCGGTAATTTCAAACTCTCCAAAAACGAGATCTGTGTATTTCATATCATTTTAAAATCTAGAAACTTTTAAAGAAAAAAAACAATTAAAGATAAAATAATCAAATGAAGTGTTTGATCGACCCCAATTAATACAATATTCCACGAAGATTCTGAAATTTCTTCTTTTTTAAATCCTTTAAACTTTTCTAAAAGCCAGATTTCAAAATTTCTTTTATCACAAATAATATGACTAACAAAAATTAATAACAACCACTCTAAATTGATATTATATATTAGAAATACGGGGACAAACCCTACTGTGTAAACAAAGCAGTGGAAAAGTAAAGCAAACCAATTTTTAGATTTATTCATTGCTTCCCATTTCCATTGAAAAATCCAATCCATTATGAAATGAGTAATTAATAATGCTTCAAAAAGTGTTAATGCATGCATAAATTAATTTTTGGTTAAATAAGATTTTTATCGAAATTACTTCGCACCAATGAAAACATTCTCATTCAGGTATTTTCTGGTGTACGGTCCAAAAAAACCAGTGGGGCTTAACAAGCCCAGTGGCTCTAAAATTTGGGTTTTATATTGATTCTGAAGTTTCATTACCGCTTTTTTAGTGATTGGCCCAAAATAACCGGTTGCACCTACTTCAGATTCCCAAAAACCCTCGTTTATCAGCAACTGCTGTAAAATTTTAACATCGTTATTTCTTATTCCCACGCTTAAATTACCCGTTAAAACCTGCGGGAAAAGCATCAGATCTTTATTGATTTCGCTTAACTTGCCGTTCATCTCAAACCTTCTCACAATAATATTAGCGCTGAATAAGGAAGACAAATCTTCAGAAATACTTTTTAGTTCATCATTATTGAGTTTGATATCAACCCTGTTGTCGTTTACCCAATAATTATAGCTTCCTTGCCATATTTTTCTTGGCAACTTCAGGTTTTCATTAAAAATCAAAAACAGGTTCACTTTTGTCTGGCTATCGCTAATTTCAGAAATACCGCTTACTAATATTGGAAAATAAAAGTAATCGCTTTTAAATTTATAAATCAGGGGTTTAATAGTAGTTTTTTCTTCACTTAAATCAGTGATGTCAAAAACAAAATAGTTTATATCGCGTTTTAAATAATTCAATAAGCCGTTCTTAAACTCTTCGGAAACCTGTTTTTTATCCAGTTTCTTTTCGGTAATAAAATCATCAACCCATTTAGAAAAATCTTCTTCTTTGTTCACTTTTACGACAGTTACATCATGACTGCCAATGATTTTCTGAAAAACTACTTCCACGCCAGCCGCTGGAGCGGCTTCGCCAAAGCCAATATCTTTCCAATTAAGTGTCGTTAGCATATAATTTATTTTTTCATTCAGAATTTTCACTAACCTATCAAAGATTTCTGTTTCACTTTCTTTTATTTCTGATGGTTCAGCGGGCAAGGGTATCACCTTTAGAAGCGTAGCGGTCTGACTATCGACTGGTTTTTCCCAGTTAGTAGATAAAATTAACATTTCCTCTTGTCCATTCCAAGCAATAATAGCGTTTTGGTCTGTTTGATTAACATGAATATTTGGTGGCCAAATCCAAGCACCTCCATTAGCTTTCACTATTAAAGGCATTGTGATAATGATAAAAGAAACAAACATCAGGAAGTAAAAAACTTTTTTCATATTTATTTTGAATTAATTTTTTATTTTGATTCTATAATTTTCCCAACTTGTATAAATATTGCCCCTTTTGCAGGTAGTCCTTTATTTTCTTTTAAATTCTTTACATAATTCAGCCATTTCCCCTTTTTATAATATTTTGCTTTTCCTAAAAATTGGTATCCTTCTCCCTTTTTATTCCAAACAACTAAAGCAACGTTATTATTTGTTAAAAGATTTCTAACAGTAGTTTTCATAAAGTTGTCTGTAATTAAAATCTTATCGCCTTCAACAACCTTGCACGAAGCCACGCCAATAACATAAGGCTTTTTATTTACTATTGTCGCAAAAGCTAATGGATTTTGCTCAATTATCTTTTTGATATTTTTAGTTATTTTCATAATTTTATTTTTTAATAAGTACAAATCTTTGGCTCTATTTTTAATTCACTTTCTATCCATTTTTCAGCGCTATCTATATCTCCTATTTCATCAATTAACCCATTTTCTTTAGCTGCTTGTCCTAACATTGTTGATCCATCAGCTAATTTTTTAACTTTTTCAATATCTAATTTTCGATTTTCAGCCACTCTTTTTACAAAAATATCATACATTATTTTTACATCCCTCAAAAAAAGTTCTTTTTCTTCTTTGGACAATTCTTTATCTGGATCTCCTGAATCCTTAAATTTGCCTAAAGATAACTGTTGATAAATTATACCTTCATTCTTATTTTTTTCAGAATAATCTAAATAAGACCTTGTAACTCCAATTCCACCAACATCTGACATTTCACTGGCATATATTTTATCAGCTCCTGTTGCTATAAAATAAGCTGCGGAAGCAGCACTTTCTCTTATAACTGCTATGGCCGGTTTCGTCATTTTCTTTAAAGCGTTCGTTATTTCTTCTGCAGCTACGGGATATCCTCCATAAGAATCAATTTCTAAAATCAGTGCTTTTATATTATCGTCCTTTTCTATTCCATCAATATATTTAACTATTTCTTCTGATGATGCTTCATCTAGATTTCCTGTTTCTTCTGAATAAGATGGTTCTGTAAAATAAGTAACAATATCTCCATGAATGCTTATTAACGCTACATTGCTATCTATTGGGCAAACATCTTCTATATTTTCTTCGTCCGTGAACATATTTGCATCATCAGAAAAAGAAAAATACCTATCAAACCAAAACATTCCTATAGTTAAAGCTATAGTGCCAAAAAAGATAGTTCTTAAAATTAGTTTAATTATGCCTTTCATAAATTTGTCTTTTTGTATTAATTTTACAATCCTTACTTAAATTAGTTATAATCCGCCGTTATTAATTAAATCAAGAAAACCGTATTCTTGTTCAAGATATTTTTTTGCTATAAAAATGACCGTTATTATGGCAAAAAATGTTAAAATTAAAGAAATAATTCCTATTATTTTAGATTTTTTATCCGATTGCTTCAAATATTTAAAAGCATATCCTAAACCAAAGGGCGCGAGAAAAAAGCTCACAAAATAGACGAGAATTTGTTTTAAAATAGAAGTATCTTCTGATCTGAATTTTAAAGGATGGCCACAGTTGGGACAAGATAAAGCCTGATCAGAGATATCGTGTCCACATGCTGAACATTTAATTAATGCCATAATTTTTAAAAATATAATTTAAATCTTAGCGACCTTTTTTATTTTATAACTTTTTGATTAATATTGCTTTAATTTTATCAGATAAGTTCTAATAAATTGTTCTATGCCTTTCAATATCAAATCTTTATCTTCGGCTTGGCTTTTTGCTACATCCACTGCAAATTTATATAATTCATAACTATCGATTTTAAGCCACTTGTTGTTTTTATAAAGAAAAATTAATAAAGCAGTCATGGCAATCCTCTTATTTCCATTTTGAAAAGGGTGATTTTTAGTCATCAAATAAAACAAAATAGAAGCTTTCTGAATCAAGCCACGATATAAATCTTTTTTATCAAACTTCTGGAATGGAACAGCTAAACAGCTCTCTAAAATATTTGGAAAGCGCGACTGAAATTCTGGGATTGGTTCATTAGAACTCAAAAACTCTTTTGCCAATTTAAAAGCAATGTATTGAACTTCAGCTATGGTAATTTTTATCATCTTATGCTTGGCCTAAAAGTTTGAGAGTTTCTCCATATTCTTTTATTGTTTTCTCCATTCCCTTATCTATTATTTTCTTTTGTTTTTCTGTTAGAGTTTCCCCTAAAATTTTACCCAGTTCCTCTTGAGGAATAATAAAACTCCGACCAATTTTAAAGGCCTCTATTTCTCCTTTGATAATTTTTTTGTAGACAGCGATCCGACTAATACCTAATATCTTAGCCAACTGAGCCACACTTAGATATTTTTCTTTCTTTGTCATATTAGTTTGAATTAACTATTGTTAACCACTTTCAATTAGGTTAACATAAATTAGCTATATAGTAAAGAGCTATTCTCATTTAACAACGCTTGACGTCGTTAAATTTTTCAATTAATTTCTTGATTTTGGTTTTAATTTCCCTTCCAATGGTCTAAAAGTTCAGAAACTATAAGTCCTTTTTGATAATTAAGATTGCAAGGAAACTCTTTGCAATTAAAACAGATATCGATACCTTTTTTATTTGCGCATTCCGGAAGCGGACAACATTCGGTTGGTTCACATCCTGGACATTCCTTTTTAATATATTTCGGGCATTTTTCACAAACCAAACCGCAAACTCCAATTTTTAATTTACCTTTTTTCATAAATTTGTTTTTATTATTCAACTTGTCCTGAGCTCGTCGAAGGATTAATTTTTCGACTTTTTGCGAACTTGACCTTCGCAATAATTAATGGTATTATTTTATACAAATAGTATATTGACATTTTAAAATTTATTCAAAATTTGATAGAAAAAAAGGAGGAAAAAATAAATGAAAATCTTTTTTTTTGATACTGCTGAAAGATTTCTCTCTTGTATTGAAGGACTTCTCTCTTACATATTAGCGTTGTTGGGGATTCTGCTAATAATCTCATTTGTAACATCTCTTATCTGTCTAATTATCACAATGGTTTTCCCAGTGAAAACGTTGACGGTAGCAAGCATTGGCATAGCAAACTCAGATTTGACTATATATTTGTTAGTCGCAATATTCATAATTTTCATGATGGTCTATCGTGAAAAAAAATGATAAATTCAGTTTTTAATGCCCGGATCTAACTTAATCCCGGGCATTTTATTTTTTCAACTTGTCCTGAGTTTATCGAAGGATTAATTTCTTGCCCTTTCGTAGCCCTTCGATATGCTCAGGACGAAGGAGGGTTCGACTTTTTGATTAATATGTTTCTAAAACTGAATTATATATAATCCCTTTTCTTCAATTTCCTTCTTCTGACCAAAATCATCAAGACTGAATTTCAAAATATAATCAACTTTTTTCTCAATCGTTCTGCCAGTATATGCTTTTGTTTTAGGATCCCATTCTTCTAATATTAGAGTATCCCTTTCTTTAATATCAAAATCAGCCAATCTTAATTCAAATTTCTTTCTCCCGGATTTTATCAGCTCAAAATATTCCGGCCAAATTTTCTTTTTAATTATTGACATAATTTAACAATATAATTTAAATTTTAGCGACCTTTTTTATTTTGATAATTTTTATATTAAATTATTAAGCTTAGGGGTTAGCTTTTCCCCTCACCAACAACCAAAGCCCTCCAATAAATATCACAATTTCCGCGGTAAAATCTAGCCAAAACCAAGGCTGAAAAATTGTATAACCCTAGAAGTCCGCAAAATATTGTGAACCGGGGGAACCAATAATTGCCCACTTCATATATCCTTGAAATAGGAAAAATTCAAAAAGAACAGCTCCTATTAGTATTATTTTGTAGCTTAAAGATTTTTGAGGAACAGATTTTGTTAAAAAAAGTATTCCAAACATCAATGATAAAGAACTAGTTTCCATTACAAAAGTGCGCGTAAGCCACTCTATAATTGTCTTTACCAGCCAAATTGAGGTAGCCAGTCTACAATTCCATAAGCAAGCCAAAAATGAACATTGATGAGAACAAAAACTGCAAACAGAATAACACTCATTAATATCCGTTTTTTGTCTCTACTAAAAGTAAAATCCAATGATGGTTTGCAGGCTTCTATGAGCAAGCCGACAACAATTATAAGATAAATTATCTCTGGTACAATAAGTGGTCCTCTTGGCGTTCCTAGATCCCATGCTGTTATAAAATAATACATCCAAGTAAGTATGATTAAAGCAAAAGTTATTGCGAATACCCTGTTCAGAAGCTTATTCTCGAGTTTGCTTTGTAATATAGTCGTTTCCATATTTTTATTTTTTAATTAATTTTCATTTTCTGACATAATTTTATTTTCCAACTTGTCCTGAGCTCGTCGAAGGATTAATTTCTTGCCCTTCCGTAGTCCTTCGACACGCTCAGGACGAAGGAGGGTTCGACTTTTTGGTTGGATTTTTAGGATTCTTTATTCTTTTTAAACCAACTGATAGCTTCATCTATCATCGTACGATAATCTTTTATCTTAACATACTTAAAAAATTCATCAGGTGGAACAAATTTTCTTTTTTTCACTACCCCCGAATCAGGATCAATTGTGCGTGGTTTTTTCTTATCCAATAAAGCGGCAAATCTAAGCTGATAAACGGTAGATTTATCTGAAATAACCTCATAACATCCAATCATTATATTTTTACCAATAGTTACATCGGCTTCTTCTTCAAGTTCACGTTTTAATGTTTGCTCTGGCGTTTCATTATTTTCTGGTTTTCCTCCTGGAATATTCCAATTTCCATTCGAATGACGAATAATTAAAATATTTCCCTTATTATCAAAACATATGCCATATACTTGAGTAATTGGCTTTAAAGATAAATAACTTGAATTCTTGTGCCAAATAAATTTTATCATTTTTCAATTAATTTTCATTTTCTGACATAATTTTATTTTTCAACTTGTCCTGAGCTCGTCGAAGGATTAATTTTTCGACTTTTATTGTTTTTAAATTATTTTTGGGCAATATTTATTTAAATAACAATTATTGCAATCAGGATTTTTTGGATGACACTGATATCTACCAATATGCCAACAGGGAAAATCGAATATCCCTGGATATTCATGATTTAACTCTCGCGCGGCATATATTAATTCATCGTTGCTTGCATTTTTAGAGATAAAACTTAACCTTTTAAAAACTCTTTTTACATGAACATCGGGGGAAATATCAATATAAATATAATCTTCCATTGGAATCTTAAATTCTCTAGCCAAAATATTTGCTGCCATCGTTGCGATCTTTATTCCAACTCCTTCAAATTCTAAAAATCTTTTAACTACTGTGGCACTCTTAGGTGTATTTTCCCAAATATTAAAAGCATTATCATCGTAATCATTGTGTATTTTTTGGATCGCTAAATAAAAATATTTGGCCATTATATCATTAAACCTATGAAGATTGTTTTGCTTAAAAATATTTTCAATAGTTACCTGCCTTAAAGCAAGAAGCTTTGAAAATTCCGACCCACCGATTTCTTTAAAAACTTTATATGGGATAATCCAAGCTTTTTCTGCTTTCATCTGTCTATCCATTATACAACCAAGAACAAAAGCATGGGGATAATTTTTTAAATCATTAAGTAAATCATCTGCTTCTGGATTCTTTGTAAATTTTATCTTCTTGTATGGTAGATCAAATAATTCTTTTCCTTTTACAATTAAAATTTCTGCAATTTCCTTTTTATTCATAATTCTCCTTTAAATACTTTTGGCTAAAATTGATTACTCGATTTTAATTAAAAAGAAGTTATTCCCCTTTGTTTTTCACCAATACCTCTTTAATAAAATCTCTACACATTGTTTCGTGAAAAGGAATTGCATACCCGACACCAGTTAAAGGGAGAGAAATTGTAATATTTCCTGGTAGTATATTCCTTTCTTGATTGTATGTTGGTATATTTTGCAAAGTAACCGTGCTAAGCATATTCCCATCTATAATTCCTATCAATTGACCATTTTTTACTAAGAAAAGAGGGGCGCCACTATTTCCTCCAAGATTTACAGCATTAACGTGGATGTGTTCAAAGCGGTAAATTCCGTTAGGCATAGCGTCGGCGAAAGTAGAAATTATACCTTTGTTACAGGTAAAGGGATAATTATATTCATTATATAATGGGGTTATAGGAAAGCCGCAAAATGCGATATCATCTCCGATATTAAATTTTTTATCAAAATTAAGAGAGGTTGATTTTAAATTGTTCCTTTCTATTTTAATAATCGCAATATCGCGTTCATATAAAAAATCAATTAGTTGTGCAGGAAACGACTGTATTTCATTAAAAAGATTGACATTTACTCTAACTTTAGAATCAAAATAATGTCTGTAACCATCTTTGTTTATTTGAATTCGCTCCTGTCTCAGGGTATTTTCTATTTGACTTAACTGAGAAACACCAAACGCTACATGTAAACAAGTTAGTATTAGATTATTTGATGAAATAATAAGGCCGGTTCCAGCCGATGGTTGGGGGTTTCCCGAATTGTGGCACACAATCCTAACAATATCTGGTTTTATTTTCGTTACTATTTTTGAGAGAGGATTATTAAAATGCATAGATTATAGTTATTTTTCAATTAATTTTCATTTTCTGACATAATTTTATTTCTTGATTAATTTCTTGCCCTTCCGTAGTCCTTCGACACGCTCAGGACGAAGGAGGGTTCGACTTTTTGAATAAGGTTTATTTTAAATTCTCATCCGTACACAAAGATAAAAATATATTTTCTAATTTAGCTGTATCTTCTTTCGTAAAAATGGTAGTTTTTTCTAAAATGATTTTTCGTAAAAAATCTCTTTGTACTATATAAACATTATTAATAGGTTTTAATCCAAATTTCATAAAAGCACGATTATTTGAAAAAACTAAAATCGGGTTAATAAAATAATCTTTATTGATTTTACTTAAAATAAAATCGTGTAAATCTAAAGCTTGCTGCATTGTTTGTTTTAAAACATCTTTTTCAAATTGATGGTTATTGATAAATAATTGCCCGTCAATAGAACTAATATTCCCCGAATGACTTTTAGCCTCAATTGCAAAAATTCCTGTAGGACCTAATGCAACAAAATCAATATTCCCTTTAACATTAGGTATTTTTATATCCTGAAAAACTAGATAATCATCAGATAATTTTTTAAGTTCATAAAATATCGCATATTCCCCTTTTCTTCCATGATAATAATTATCTGATTTATTTAAAAATTCCTCACCTTTCTTATGAATATAGAGCATTACAATTATAAACAGAGTAACGCTTACAAAGATTGAAGTTAAAGTTGACCTAGACTTTGATAGTGAAAGAAAATAGCCCAAAGAAATAACTAAAAGGCTCAAGCAATACCAAGCTAATTTTCTATATCTTCGATCTTGTTCAACTAAATACTGACTTCTTTCTCCGTAAATTTTCGCCATTTTACGCAAATAAAATATAATTTAAATTTTAGCGATCTTTTGACTGTAGATCGAAATTCTAAACATTTATAATTTCTTAAGAATTTCAAGATAATCTTCAACTGAAATACCTAAAATTCGTAAATTA
>Ga0315294_10001115_pt1 | contig 28920 bp, 33 predicted proteins | sample YL17G13_40_MG_FD_203626 | JGI IMG/M metagenome (GOLD analysis project Ga0315294, IMG submission 203626) | Sediment microbial communities from Yellowstone Lake, YNP, Wyoming, USA - YL17G13_40 | ecosystem: Environmental > Aquatic > Freshwater > Lake > Sediment | place: USA: Wyoming | collected... | reverse complement strand
GGCTTTGATTTCCGTAGGATGATGGCCGTAGTCGCTGACGATTGTAAAATTCTTATTGCCAATTTTCCCTTTTTTAATTTCAAACCGGCGCCAAGTGCCTTCAAATTCGGACAAAGCGGCCAAAGAAACTTCGTCCGGAATATTCAAAAATCTGGCGACCACAAGGCTGGCTATGGCATTTGAAGCATTATGGCTGCCGGGAACTTTCATAATTTTCCTTATTCGGCTTGCTTCTTTCTGTTTCAAGGAATATTTTTCAATTTTATACGTCTCCACCGGCGGCAATATTTTAGAAATATTCTCATCGTCTCCGTTGGCTACAAGCACCCCCTTTTTGGGCAAATGACTTATATACTCCTTAAAGGTTTTCAGAATGTTATCCAAGTTTTTGTAGTAATCCAAATGCTCCCTTTCAATATTAGTCAAAACAATAATTTTGGGCCAGTAATTTAAAAATGACGCCTACCATTCGTCTGCCTCAATAACCAAATACTTGCCTTTCCCCGCCCTAAAGTTGCTGTCCCCGAATTCTTTTAATTTTGTGCCGACAATCACCGTCGGTTCTAAGCCCGCCTTAATTAAAATCTGGGCGAGCATTGAGGCAGTCGTGCTTTTTCCGTGGGCGCCCGAAACCGCAATGGTAAAATACCTTTTAGTAATTTCTCCTAAGGCTTCAGGATAACTCATAACGGCTATCCCCAGTTTTTTGGCTTTTTTAAGTTCCGGGTTGGAAGATAAAACTGCCGGACTGTAAATGACCAAGCCCGCGTCATCGGGCATATTTTCCGCCCGATGCCTCCCGGTCATAACTTTAGCGCCTTTTTCCTTCAGCATTTTCGTTATTTCTGAAGAAGCCAAATCCGACCCCGAAACCTTATAGTTCCCCCGAGCCAAATAATACTGGGCTAACGCCGATACTCCTATGCCGCCTATGCCGATGAAATGAATTTTCACCCCCACACCAAACGAACTTATGCCTCAAGGCTGCTTTTGATTCTATTTTTGAGCTGCCGTAAAGCTTTCGCTCGTAGTTTTAAATTATGCTCTCTTTGGGTTGCATCCCGTTGGCTAAGATAAGATTCGTAGTACACCAATTTGAATGGTTTTCTTAATCTTGTCGACGGAACAAACCCTAAATTATGTTCTTTTATTCTTTTTCTAAGATCTTCTGTATAACCTAGGTATAGATTATCATCTTTCTTGCTTTTTAGGATATATACGAAGAACATAATTTAAAGTTCGTTATGGTGTGGGGGTGAATATTTCTTTTTCCAAATTATGCGACTCTAAAATTGTGTATTTAGCTCCCCCTCTTTTTAATTCGCTTTCCATTATTTCAATCGAACTGACGCCAAAAATCAAACTAATGTCTTCGTTTATTTCCGGCCTCTCTTCGGGTTCAACTTTCCGCCATTCCCATTGGCTAATTCTGGCCAGGGTAATATGGGGACAAAATGCTCGTTCCTCCGAGGAAAAGCGGATTTTTTCTGATTGTAAAAAAGATTTATTTAAATCTTCTCTAAGGGCGCTAAATTCTTCGGATTTCTCCCCCACTGCCCAAACCATTCTTGCCCCCACACCATAACGAGAACTGACTTCGTCAACTTGCTCGCCAATAACGGGTTGTTCTCGTTTGGTGTGGGGGCGAGGCGGCCCATAGCAGATTTTATTCAATACAACCTGAAACGGAGAGTTTCTTGAGGCGACCTCTTTTGTGATTTTACAAACTTCCACAAGCTCTTCGTCGTCAAGATAGCCCAAGAAAACCAAGGTTATATGAATATTGTTAATCTTTGTCCATCTGGCCGGCAATCCCGGCCATTTGCTTTCGTATTCAGCCAGTTTCCGTTTTATGTTTTCCGGCAGGTTTATGGCAATAAAAATTTTGCGCCGCATATTTTTACATTTTAGCAAAAAGAGTGTTAAAATTAAAGTATGGCTGAAGCGTATTTATACAAAAAATTGCGGGACAAAAAAGCCCAGTGCCAAACCTGCGCACATTATTGCACGATTGAAAATGGGAAAAGAGGAATCTGCGGGGTACGGGAAAATAAAAACGGGAAAATTTATTCGTTGGTTTACGGAAAACCCTGCGCTGTAAACGTTGACCCGATTGAAAAAAAGCCGTTTTTTCATTTTTTACCAGGCACCCAGTCTCTTTCAGTTGCTACGGTTGGTTGCAATTTTTCTTGCGCCAATTGCCAAAACTGGTCAATTTCACAAGGACCAAAACTTTCAGAAAACATTGAAAGCAAAGAAAAGACGCTGCCAAAAAAACTTGTAGATATTGCCTTAAAAAATAATTTACCATCCATTTCTTATACCTATACTGAACCTACGATTTTTCTGGAATACGCCCTAGACACAATGAAGTTAGCCAAAAAGAAAGGCTTAAAAAACGCCTGGGTTACAAACGGTTTTCTTTCAAGGGAAACGTTTGAACTTATCGCTCCGTATCTTGATGCTGCCAATGTTGATTTAAAAAGTTTTTCCGATGATTTTTACAAGAAATACTGCGGCGGAAGACTACAGCCGGTTTTGGACACCTTAAAAAGAATGAAAAATAAAAACATTTGGGTTGAAGTCACTACGCTTATAATCCCAAGCCTAAATGATTCTGAAAAAAATTTCCAAGAAATCGCCCTGTTTATTAAAAATGAACTCGGCCCGGAAACTCCCTGGCACGTAACCCAGTTTTGCGGCGTAATTTCCTGGAAACTTCAAGACTTACCCGACACTTCTTTTTCTACGCTCGCCTTGGCTCGCCAAATAGGAATTGAGGCCGGATTAAAATATGTTTACTGCGGAAACGTGCCCGGAGTTGAATCGGAAAATACTTTCTGCCCGCGCTGTCAGGCAAAAATGATTTTCCGGGCCGGGTATTCAATAAAAAGGTTTGATAAAAATGGCAAATGTTCAAAGTGCGGCGAAAGTCTTAATATAATTGAGTAACAAAATGAGCATTGTTTTTGCTTCAATTTGCCCCCATCCCCCGCTTTTATTGCCTAAAATCGGCTCAATAGAAGATAAGGAAAAAGTCAAAAAAACATTGGCTGGTCTTCATGGTCTGGCTGAAGAATTCAAGAAAGCAAAGCCCGATTCAATAGTCATTTCTTCTCCTCACCGGGACTGGGGATTCAACGTTCCTCTTTATTTCCTGGCCGGGGATTTCAAAGGAGATACAAGGTCTTATCTAACCGGCTTTGAAGAACCGTCTTTTTATTTTGAGGAAGGGAAAAAAATATATAAAAATTTGGATAAAGACAAAAAATGGGCCATAATTGCTTCGGGCGACTTATCGCACTGCCTGAAAGAAGATGGGCCTTATGGTTTTCATCCCGATGGCCCAAAATTTGATAAAGCGCTATCGGAAGCGCTGAAAACAAAAGATATTGAGGCACTTTTAAGCCTAAATGAAAAATTCCCCGAGGCCGGTGAATGCGGGCTCCGTTCTTTTTCTTTTCTTTTGGGGGTATTGGATAATTTGAAATGGGAGCCGGAAATTTTATCTTACGAAGGGCCTTTCGGCGTGGGCTACCTGGCCGCTAATTTTAAAATATCGTCTAAATAACAAATATGATTATCTTAATCGTCCAATCGGTTGTTAGTCTCGTTTTAATAGTTTACTTAATTTTTCTTATCTTTGATATGCTGGATTTTCTGATTAAAAAAATCCCGCCGCTTCCCACTTCTCGGTCGGTGATTAAGTTTCTTTTGGAAACCATGGAAAACAAAGAAAAGAAAGTTTTTGTTGATTTGGGCTGCGGAATGGGAAAAGTGCTCATTGCGGTAAAAAAGAGATTTCCGGAAACCCAAGTCATAGGCTACGAAATATGGCCGAGCCAATTCGTATTGGCAAAAATAAAGATATTTTTGGCCGGCATTAAGGCAAAAGTTTTTTACAAAGACATGTTTGAAGCCGATTTGAAAAATGCTGACATTGTCTTTTGTTTCCTGCTTCGCAACTTTATGGCGCCTCTGGAGAAAAAGTTTGAAAAAGAACTAAAAGCGGGGGCCCTGGTAATTTCTAACACCTTTACCCTGCCGAATTGGAAGCCCGTTAAAACAATCCGTACCCATAATAACGAAAAATCCAGTTTTGGCACGCTTTATATCTATAAAAAGGAGTAAATATGAATCTAGTTGAACTCGCCAGAAAGTCAGTCGAAAGCTACATAAACGAAGGGAAAATCATCTCTTCTCCAGTTGATTCGCCAAAAGAATTTTCAGAAAGAAAAGCCGGGGCCTTCGTTACAATTGAAAAAGAGGGACAACTGCGTGGATGCATTGGCACTTATTTACCGACAAGAAAAAATATTATTGAAGAAGTCATTAATAACGCCGTTGCCGCAGCCACCGAAGATTACCGCTTTGACCCAATCGGAAAAGAAGAACTCCCCTATCTTTCTTATACGGTTTACATCTTAAACGAACCGGAAATGGCAAAAAATACAAAAGACCTCGACCCTAAAAAATATGGTATTATTATAAAAACAGTTGATTGTTTTCCGCCGAAATCCGCGCTTTTACTGCCTGATTTAGACGGCGTGGACACAACAGACGAACAGATTTCAATTGTTTGCAGAAAGGGCGGTATCAACCCCGAAAAAGAAAAAATTACGATTTATCGCTTTACCGTAGAAAAATATGGCGAATAAAGAGATTGCCAAAATGTTCTATGAAATTGCCGAACTTTATGAAATAAAGAGCGTGGCCTTCAAGCCTTCGGCTTACCGCAAGGCTGCCAAAAGTTTGGAAAATTCAGAAAAAGATGTTTCGCTGATTTATAAAGAAAAAGGGCTGAAGGGAATCAAAGAAATGCCGGGTATCGGCCAAAGCATTGCCCAAAAAATTGAAGAGTACTTAAAAAAGAAAAAGATTAAACAATACGAAGAACTGAAAGAAGAAACCGCCATCCGCCAGGTTGTCACCCATTTTTTCGAAACAAAAGGAGTTTCCTTGAACGAACTGAAAAGAAATGCCAGAAAAAGTAAGATAATCTACTCCCGATTTACCAAACCCGCCAAACAACTGCTGGAATTAGCGGGTTCAATTGAAAAAGCCAAAGAAGCAATAACAAAAGTAGCTGAATGGGCAAGTTCAAGAAATTTAGATTACGCCATTGAAACCGTCTTCAAAAAATGGCTGGAACTGGACCGGCTAAAGCCGAAAGAAATAGTTAAGAAGCCATTTTATCGAGGCGACCCCATGATTTGGTCCCAAAGCCATAAAAAATGGTATGTAGTAGATAAAAAAGGCGAATGGCTGGAATTCGCCGATAAAGAAGACCAAATCGACTGGAAAATAGATGACAAAAAATCAACCCCTTAAAATAATCTTCGTCGGCACTCCCAAATTCGGAGCCGATATTTTGGAAGGGCTTATTAAAAACTATAAGCCCGTTTTGGTTATCACCGAGCCCAATAAACCAACGGGAAGAAAACAAATTTTAACTCCCCCACCTGTTAAGGTTTTGGCCGAAAAACATAACATTTCCGTCTTACAGCCCGAAAAAATTAGAAATTTGGAATTAGAGATTAGAAATTTATCGCCGGATATAATTATTACTGCTTCTTACGGCCAGATTCTTCCGAAAGAAATCTTAAATATTCCAAAATACGGCTGTTTAAACATCCACCCTTCTTTATTGCCAAAATACCGCGGCTCCTCCCCAATCCAAACCGCAATTCTAAATGGCGATAAAGAAACCGGCATTTCTATAATTTTGATGAACGAAAAAATTGACGCTGGCCCAATTGTCGCCAGCAGCAAATACACACCCCTAAGCAATATGAACCACAAGGAGCTGGAAGAAGAACTGGCTGAAGCAGGATTAGGTTTATTGTTGAAAACTATCCCAAAATGGATAAATGGCGGAATAAAGCCTATGCCTCAAGACGAATCAAAGGCGACTTACACAACAACGCTGACGCGCGAAGATGGAAAAATTGACTGGTCGAAATCCGCCGACGAGATAGAACGCCAAATCCGGGCTTTTTACCCTTGGCCAGGAGCCTTTACTTTTTGGGAAAAAGATGGTAAATTATTGCGTATAAAAATTCTTAAAGCAAAGGTCGCGGAAATACAAGAATCAAAGCTGGATACCGGCCAAGCTCTCGTTTCCCCTTCAAATAAAATTACCGTAAGATGCCAGAAAAAATTTCTTGAAATTTGGGAACTGCAGCCCGAAGGCAAGAACCCAATGGCTTCTGAAGATTTTTTAAGAGGAAACCCGGAGTTTATCGGTACGATTCTAAAATAATATGTTAACTCATAGCGATTTAAGAAAAGGCGCCCGTTTTATAATGGACGGGTTGCCCTACGAAGTCTTGGAAGCAATGCCCTTGAAAAAAGCCCAAAGGCGCGTTGTTATCCAAACCCGCATCAAAAACTTAATAAACAACACCGTCTCTGAACGCAACTTCCACCAGGCCGACGTTTTTGAGGAAGCGGAATTGGGAAAATTTGACGCTAAGTTTATCTATCAAAGCCGGGGCAAATATTTTTTTTGCGACGTGAAAAATTCTTCAAAACGATTTGATTTGTCAAAAGAACAAATCGGCAGCGCGGTAAAGTTTCTAAAGCCGAACGAAATCATCCAGGCCCTTGTTTTTGACGAAAAAATCATCAGCATTTCTCTGCCAATCAAGGTTGAGCTAAAAGTAACTGAAGCTCCGCCGGGAGTCAAAGGCGACAGCGCCCAAGCCGGAACCAAAATTGTAATTCTAGAAAGCGGCGCCCAAGTGAATGTGCCATTGTTTATAAACCAAGACGATGTTATTGAGATAAATACCGAAACCGGCGAATACGTGAGAAGGATGGAGTAAAAATACCAAAACAAAAAAGCGCCAGCAAGGCTCTTTTTTGTTTTAAGCTAAATTTGGATTTTTGAAAAAAGATAGCTGCCGATTGCCAACACAATAGCGGTAATAACGCCGAGAATAATAAGGTCGGGGCCGAGCCCGAAGTGTGCACCGCTTACCAGCGTGCCTCGCAACCCATCAACCCCGTAAGACAAAGGATCAATGCTAGCCACAATTGTAAATGCTCGAGGAAGCCCCTGCAAGGGAAAGAGAGCACCCGAAAGAAAGAAAAGCGGCATCAGCAAAAAGTTCATTATCAGCTGAAAACCCTGCATGTCTTCCAAAACCGAAGCGATGGCCGTTCCTAAAGCCGTGAAAAACAAAGCGATAAGAGCCATAAAAACAATTGCCAAGGGCAACAAGCCAATGTTTTCCGGCCGGAAGCCAACAAACAAAGAGATAATCAGGATAATAAGCCCCTGCAATATCGCTACTGTTCCCCCACCCAAAGTTCTTCCAATCATAATCTTAATTCGAGAAACCGGCGCCACCAGGGTTTCCTTCAAAAATCCGAATTGCCTGTCCCAGATAATTTCAATGCCAGAAAACACGGCTGTAAACAAAATACCCATCGAGATGACGCCTGGTGTCAAAAACTGGATGTAATTTCCCCCGCCGGCTTTCTGGTATATGGGCCCGAAACCAAAACCCAACGCCAACAAAAGCAAAAGTGGCTGCCCCAAGGAGCCAATCATCCTGGACCTGGAACGAAAATATCTTTTAAGTTGTCTTAACCAAAGAATATAAATTACTTTCATATTTTTATCTGTGCCAAACTCGCCGGCGCATTCTCATGTGCTCAGCAGCGCCTACCTTCTCCTCTCTAATGGCATGGCCGGTTAAAGCCAAAAACGCTTCTTCCAAGGAAGCGGTTTTTGTATTTTGTTTTAATTCAGCGGACGTTCCCTTGGTAATGATTTTCCCGTGGTCAATGATGACAACTTTTTGGGCCACCTTTTCGGCTTCTTCCATATAGTGCGTTGTAAAAAATACGGTCATCTGTTCGGTTTTGTTCAAATCCTTAATATAGTTCCAGATGTGATTTCTTGTTTGGGGGTCAAGTCCAAGCGTGGGTTCATCCAAAAATAAAATTTTTGGGTGATGGATAAGCCCTCTGGCAACCTCCAAACGACGTTTCATCCCGCCGGAAAAATTTTTTACCAAATCATTTCGGCGGTCCCAAAGTTCCACAAATTTAAGCAACTGTTCAATTCTGGCCCGACGGACTTCTTTTGGCACATTGTAGAGAACGCCGTGAAACTCCATATTTTCGCAGGCCGTTAATTCGTCGTCCAAACTCGGGTCTTGGAACACAATGCCAAAAGAACAGCGCACTTGGTGCTGTTTTTCCATGGGATTAAAGCCATTGATTTTTATTTCTCCACTGGTAGGTTTCAAAAGAGTGGTCAGCATTTTTATCGTTGTGGTTTTGCCTGCCCCATTCGGCCCCAAAAACCCAAAAATCTCCCCCTGTCTTACCTCAAAATTTATATCATCAACCGCAACGAATCCGTCAAATTTCTTCACCAAATTTTTAACTTCTATAGCGTTCATGCCAACCATTATACCCCGTTAGAGATTGCAAGGCAATAATCCACAAAAAGAGTTAATCTCTAACGGGGTATATCATAAAATAAAAAAGGTTAACCTTGTTAAGGCTAACCCGTTGTGGATCACTTGCTATTAATCTTTCTTCGTCAAATCTGGACGTGGACTGAATGCCTGTATTCCTCGCCCCTGGGTTCCCCGCCCCAATGAATTCCCGACACTCTTTCGGGCCGAATAGTGCTTCCGGCAAAAACTTTCTGTAGTTTCAGAAGAACCTTCTCGTCCTCGAGAAATTCGCGGGCAAGCGTCATCACGTCGTTGCTCCGGGCTAGAAATTCCAGCAATTTTTCCAAAATTGCCGGTTTCCGCGCAAACGGCGCCAAAACATAGAGCCGCACCAAAAGCTTGCTATCCCACGGAATAATGTCAAACCATAATCTGTCGTCAAGTTCCGGCATCTCCCTTCTCCTTATTTCTTTGCATCAATACGCAGTATGCTTTCTGAGAAAATCTGAAAGCAAGCGTTTCCTTTTCCCGAGGACGCGAGCAGCCGGCTTAAGCGGGCACAAATCCTTAATTGCCGAAGCCAAATCAGGATAATGCCCGGCTCCCTTCATCGCGTTAATCATAGCTCCGAGCGCTGCTGACTTATGAGCCAAGGGTCCCTTATGGCTGCTCACCCAAACCTTAGGCCGGCATACACAAGGCAAAAACGGCACTTCTCCGCTGAATATCTGCTGGAAGAAGGCTGACTGCGATAGCCCGCCAGTCAAAACAAAGTTGGTTATGAATGGCGCACTGTTGCCGAAAACTTCAGAAATAATCTTATCCGTCAAGATAAGCAATTCCAAAGCGATAGACGCTTGAGTGCTTGCCACTCTTTCGGCCAGTCCCAATTTATCCCACTTCTTAGGATAAATCTCTTCCCAGCCGCTTTCGGTTCTTCTTTGCCGCACCCTCACCAGTCTCTTCAAATCGGCCTGAAGGGCAAGCCCGTCAAGCTGGGCCAGCGTTTTTCCTTCTCCGAACCGTTTAACAAAACGGTCATACCAAACCGCGCAGTCGGGCAGCATCATCAGAAGCAACCGGTCGTAGTAATATTCAAATCTCGCCGCTTTCCCTTTCAACTGCCAGAAGGAACGGGCTTTCCTGATAACGGTTCCACTACTTCCGGCGGAAATCACAATAGTGCGGAGATCTTTCAAGCCGCATCCCACGCCGCCAGCATGGTTGTCGCCCAAACCGGCAACTACCAGCCACCCTTGAAGGATGTTTTTGATGCCATTCCAGGAAATGGAGGCCTTGTCGTCAAGGGAAGGTGGCTGGACCTTCTCAACCACTGTCCCGCTCTTAATCGGCATCGGGAACCAAGCCGGGTCAATGTTTGCCTTCCTCATCACTCCTTCAGCCAAAGCCTTTGTGTCTTGGTCCAGTAATCCGTTGCTCAAAGCATCGGAAGTGCTCAAAGAGAATCGGCCGGTGAGCATACGAGCAATGAAATCGCCCGTAGTCATCACATGACGAAGTTTTCCCCTAAGAGAAGAATCTTGCCGAAGCGCCCACATGAGTTTTGGCAGAATGAATCGCTCTTCTATCCTACCAACCACTCTTTGAGCTCCTGCCTTTCTTAATTCTTCCACTTGTTCTGCGGCCGCATTGCACTGCCAGCTTAAAGCTGGCATCAAGGGCTTGTCTTCGTTATTAAGCAAAACCATATCGTGCTGGCGTACCGATAAAGACAAAACGCCGTTTTTGCCAAAAGTCCAGCCCCGTCTCATCAGCTGTTCCAAGGCCTCGATAAACATCGGCGGCACAAATTCCAGCCTGAAAGCCGGCTGGCCATTCCATTTTGTCACACCGCTCATCGGAATGGAAACAAAATCCTCATCGCCTTTAGTGCTTCTCACGCCCACCGCAAAAGCGGTGGTGCTTAGGTCAATGCCTATAAACTCCGCCACTCTTTTGGCCGCTGTCGCCATAACATCTCCTTTCCCCTCGTTAATTCTGGTTTACCCCGTTAGAAATTATTTCTCTTTGTGTTTATTTCTTGCCCTTCAACTTTCAATCTCTAACGGGGTTCTTTATGTCAATGAACATCACCCCTATATTAATCAATTTCTCTTTAATTTGTCAATTTGAGATTAAGGCAAGAAAAAACCCTCGTGGCAAAGCCACGAGGGCATTAAGATAAAGGATTGTCAGGATTTGACTTACAGAGCGGCCTGGCGGCAGAGTGTGAGAACGTCATTGCCAGCGTTGGGAGGAATTTCCTCCCCGAAAACCTCGCTGATTACTTCCTGAAGCAAAGTGAGAGGATTCTCCCCCTGCTTCAAACGATTCAAAAGCTCCAAAAACTTCCTTGCCGCTGCCACGACCAACCTATTGTACTGTCTCCGGCTCATCAGTCGTCTCCTTTATCCCCCCGAAAAGAACTGCAACTATTATAGCCGATTTCCTTGGTTCGGTCAATACAAAACGAAAACCGCCCCGGCAGCTGCCGGGGCGGGTGATTATAGTTTACTTAATCACCGTGTGTTTTATTATCTCCAAGGAATAAATTTTGCCAGCGAGATAATTTTTAACCATCCCTTTTATATCCCGTTCCCGAAGCGTTTTCTCATCCATTTTATCAATTTCTTCAGCCGTAAACCACCCTATTTCGGAAACATCATCGGCTAAGTTTTTGTTTCTTTTTTCAGAAATTGAACCGGTAAAAATAATTTTAATCGGATGGTGCACTTCTTCGCCCAATCTGGCAAGGTCTTCCCGGACTAGCGAATAAATACCCAAAACTCCAGTCGGAGTAAATTTATACCCCGTTTCTTCTTCAACCTCTTTTATAACTGTTTCAATAGGGCTTTCGCCGATCTCTATCCAGCCGCCTGGATGGCTCCATTTGCCGGTATCTACCCCCTTATTCGCTTCTTTAACGAATAAAAACTTACCGTCCTTTTCAATTACCGCCGCAGCGCAGCCAAATGTTTGAGTAAAAACTCGTTTAGTCTTCATAATGATTAATTTTATTCAAATCTCCATTTAAAATTATCGGCCTTGCCAAAAGTACTTCGTGAGCATATCTTAAATCTTTGGTTTCCGGCGGCGGGTTTAATAAAAATACCTTTTTGTTCAAATGCATAGCCAGCCCAATTTCCATTAAGGTTGCTCCTCCGATGTAGTTTTTAATTCCATTTTTATCAATATTCAGCACTAGAATCGCATCGCTTTCAGCGACGCCATCAAAGCATTTCTTTTGGACATCGGTTTCCAAACAGTGCTTCAAATCCATGTTCAAATCTGGTTTTTCAAGACAGAGATAAACATCTTCAGGTAAAACCGTTTTATGCCCATTCTTTTCAAGTTGTTCTTTTGCCTGCAGCATCTCTTTGGCAAAATGCATGCTTCCACAAATTGCTATTTTCATAAAATTATCTGGCTTTGTACATTTTACCGTGGCCCGGGATTATCCAATCAGCCATTTCCAGGACTTTTTTTCGGCTTTCCATCAATTCAGCTTCGTTTTTCATATAGGGGTCCTCGTGCTTCATTAAGCTTTCCCTATCAGTTTTTTGCTGTTCCCCATCCGCCCACCAGAAAACATCGCCGGCTATTATTGTCTTTCCCAATTCCCCACTATTGACCAAAACTGAACAATGAAACATATCGTGTCCAGGAGTTTTTATTATTTCTATATCAGTTCTTGGAACTTTACCGTTATGTTTTTCTATTTTCCCATCAAAAGAATATATATCGCTATTGTCCAAAATTTTTGCATTTTCAAAAATTCCCGCCAAAAGCGAATGGTCTAAATGGTAATGGGTTAAAACTACATAATTAATTTCATTCGGAGATAAGTTTTCCTTCTCTAGGTTTGCTAAAAGCAACTTTCTATCCATGCCCGGGTCAACAATTATATTTAAGCCATTCTCTTTAATCAAAACTGTCGTTGATGACGCAAACTCAGCGCCATCTTTTTCTTTGGCATAACCCTCAATTAAAATTTTAACTTCTGCCATAATAATCTATTTAATCACATTTTTATCATTTCGTAAATTTTAGACAAAAAGCAGGGAAGCCCCGGTGGGCCTCCCTGCTAAAATCAACGTTGATTTTTATTTCTTGGCCAGTTTCAGGGACGTTGCAGCAATATAAACGCCGGCCAAGCCAACTACGGCATAAATTATTCGAACAATTACCGTCATTGTTCCGAATATCGCCGCCACCAAATCAAATCTGAAAAAACCGACTAGACCCCAGTTTATGGCACCAATAATTACCAAGACAAGGGCCAGCATATCTAGAGAACTAAGTTTTTTCATATTCTTAGGCTAGTTTATTACAAAACCGACCTTTTTTAATATTATACCAGAAATTAAGTTTATAGTTAACTACTGGCTTACTGTTGTTGTCTAGCTGGGATGAGGAATTTTATGTCTGCGCCTGAATAAGAAATGGAGCATAAGGTATATAAAAATTAAAGTCAGGGCTGCTATCAGAACTGCTGAAAGAATAATAACTAGATTGTTTTTTATCGTCTTTGTAATCGATTCAGGAAAATTAGCATCTATGGTAGCATCTCTAACGTTCCCTGCTTTATCCACCGCTCTCACAATAATTCTAAAATTACCAGAAATAAATCCTAGTACTGGTACTTGATAAGGGCTTTGCGCTTCAACAAAAACAGGTGCTCCTACCGGTGGCTCTCTCTTATCTATTACTACAACTCCATAATGATCAATGTCTGATAAAGCATCTGTGGTAAAAAATGAAACTATTGTTCTGTTAATAATTGCGGCAGTCAAAAATTCTACCTTGGGCTCAAAAGCGGCAGGCGGTGTTGTATCAATTCGTAAAAGAAAATGAGATGGTGCCCCCCAAATGCCTTCCTTTTTAGCTTTTATGTGAAAATACCATAATCCGTCGACTAAATTCTCGAAGGCCTTGGTTGTTTCAGAACCTTTGGACTCATTATCGGGAACAGCCTGAGGATATTGGTCTAAAGAAAAACTGAAATCCGTAACGCCTGACTCTTTCTCCCAAGAAATAATTGGATTATTATTGTTATACCATTGAGTTTCATCAGGGTGGGTTTCAGAGAAAACCCGGGGGCCTTCGGGTGGCTTTGGCATCAATGTGTATCTGCCGTCAATTACCCTGGAAAGGAGATTGGTTCCCTTACCGTCGGCTGCCAGAATGCTTGAGGAAGTCAAGACTTTTACAACTGCCTCCCCAGCCTTTATTACTCTAAAAGTTATTTGTGATACAACTCCGCTTGAAGTGTTTATGCCTTCTGGTACGACTCCGGAAAAACCGATGGTTCCATCTACATTAGAATAGGTGGGCTGCGCCACCCATAGGGAAATGAAGGAAGTTCCAGAAGAAGGATTGACAATCTGAAGTTTATCAGCGGGAAATTTTAACTCAACTTCCACGGCGTTAACAAAAACATCATCCGTATCTACGGCTATTGCCGCATCAAAGGTGGAGCCAACTAAAAAACTTCCCGCAGCCGGCGTCAGAAATATTTTGACTGCAGGATTTTTTTGAGCTTTAACTTCCTCCGGATGGAATAAAAAAATATTAAGGGCCGAGAAAACAAAAATAAGGCTGAAGGTTAATAGGATTTTTGAATTTAAGAATCCGACTTTAAAAATTTTAACTTCCGCCATAATAGTTTATTTTAATACTTTGTCATCATTTTGCAACAAAAAAAGCTCAAGCGGATTACCCGAGCGAATGGTTCAAAAGAACAACGTAATTTCGGAGACCTTTCAGCTCAAAAAATGTCAAAAATAAAAAACCGAGAACGCGTCTCGGCTTTGCGATATGGGTTCATCCTTTTCCGGGAGGCTTTTGCTGGCCTACTTCTCGCGCCAAGCGTTCTCCTTTGGCAGTTAGCTGTACCGTTCCGTCTTGCACGGTGACCAAGCCTGCGGCCGCCATAATTTCGGCGGGCGTAAGCGGTATATCAATTTCCTGCAATTCAACGGAAATCCCCTGCTCAACCGCTATTTGGTGAATTCTCCGCAGAAAAGCGTGGCCGTGCCGAAGAGTTTCTCCATAGGGTCCTTCTTCGGACCAATGCGCCGCTTCTTCGCCAATCTTTAAGGCAATCATCCGGCTTAATTTAATTACTGTTTCTCGGGTCAAAGGAAGCCTTTTTATTTCCGCCCGCATGCTTGCTCCAACTTCAAGCCCGCAGTCTTGAAGCCACATCTCCTCGTGCATGTTTTCCGGATCATGCGCCAAGCCAATGAATTCGCCTAAATTCGTCGCTTTGGCTCCCATTTTTTCCTCCCTCATTGTTAAAGACCAATGCTTTAATATTTTATGATAAAATTATTGAAATGTCAAAAATAAAAAGCTCGTCCTAGAAAGACGAGCCATATTTGTTTATCGGCCGGGAGGCGGCAGGATGATGCTTTCGGGCTCGAACACGGTCCGTCGCCTGCCCTGCTTCACCAGACCAATATCGGCAAGACTGTAACCTTGTCTTTCCCCGATTGTTATCACGCGGTCAACTTCCCGCCGCGGCACAAAAATATAGTAGCCGACGCCCCAGTTGAAAGTTTTGAGGCAATCTACCAACGAAACTCCCAGTTCCCGCATAAACTTGAAGATAAGTGGAACTTCCGGCCAGGTATGAATCTGGTAGTAAAACGGTCGGCTGTCGAATGCAATCTTCCCTACTCCGTCGCCGGTTCCTGGCAGCAAGGCGTGAATATTAATCTCGTTTTCCAGAAGCGCCTCAATCAGCGCCACGTACGAACGCGTTGGGATAAGCGCTTCTTCGCCGAGAGTCTGATCGTTCGGCAGTTTGGTCAGGAATTTATTGGGCAACCTCATCGCCCGTTTGATAACAAGCGAAATCCCATTGGCATGCAGGCCCGATGAAGTAACGCCAATGATATGGTCGCCCGGTCGAAGCTTCGCTCCGGTTATTTTTCTAGTCACTGGCACAATAATGCCAGTGACACAACCGCTTAAAGACGGTGCGCTTTTCACGGGCGGTTCGGCTTTCACAAGATACCGCAGCGAAGGCGATTCTCCGGCCACCAAAGCCATGCCACACATTCGGCATGCCTCAAAAAATCCTTCTCCAAGGTCGTTCCTGCGCTTTTCGTCGGCAAACCACTCACTGTCGCCAGCCGCCACCTCGTCGGTATAGGCAACAGGCAATGCACCTTGAGCAATATTGTCGTTAGCTGCCATAAGCGCAGCATCAATGCCTATGCCACGATAGTGAGGGTCGCCCGTACCGTCGAATTGATACATCCATTCGGCGATCCAGTTCTTATTGCCAAGCCCCTCAGTGGTTTGACACCACCAATGAGACTTCGAACCTTTATACTTGAAAATACCGCCATGGGAATGCATGACATGAGTGTCGATAAAAACTCCCCTCCGGTTAGGAAATCTTAACGTCCTCTTGCCCACCTCAATCATCGTCCTCTTAAACGGCTCAATCGCCTTATAGTCAACACCTGCTCTGGCATACTCGCTTTTCCTCGCCATGCTTCTCCTCCTTTTAAAGTGCCGTTTTCATATTATCTTTTGACTATATTTTGTCAAACAAAATAAACGGGCGGCTGAAATGTCCAACCGTCCTCGGCGTAAACGCCTTCGCTAATTCTACTCCAGGAGAACGATTGTTATCCCGAGGATATTTCTGATAGAATTAAATTATGATAAAAGCCTCTCTTTTCAACAAAGAAGAACTCCAGCGGCTGTTTAAGGCTGATTCATATAAGGAGACGGTTATTTCCGAACTCTTTTTCACGCCAAGATTCGTTTACAAGATAAAAAAACCGGTAAATCTTGGTTTTTTAGATTTCGGCGATAAAAAAGAGCGTTTTCGCATAACAAAATACGAATTTGAAGTTAACAAAAAGTTCGCCCCTTCAATATATCTCGGCTTGGTGCCAATCAGAAAGTACGATGGAAAACCTAGTTTAGGCAGCCAAGGAGAAATTTTGGAATATGCCGTGAAAATGGTCCGCCTGCCTCAATCGGGTCAGCTTTCTTCTTTGCTAGCGAAAAGCAAAGTAAACGAAGACCTAGTCCGCAAAATAGCCAATACCATTGCCCGAGCCCACGCCAAATTTCCTTTTGAAAGAAAAAATGCCAAATACGGTAGGCCAGCGACAACATTAAAGAACCTCAAACAGACTCATTCCCTTTTAAGAAAAGACGCTCTTGGACGTTTTTTAACTCCCGCCGAACTGAATTTTTGTCAAAATAAGTCCTTGCTGTATTTTAAAAAACTCGTGCCAGAATTCAAAAAACGGGCGAGGGAAAAAAGAATCCAAAAAATTCACGGCGACCTGCATTCAGAAAACATTTTCGTCAAAAACGAAATCCCCTATCTTACCGACGCCATCTTGCCTATCAACGAATGGGCATACGGCGACTGCGCCTACGACTTGGGGGCTTTGGCAATGGATTTTGATGCCTATCAAAACCCGCAGTTAAGCAAAAAGTTGGTAGAATACTATAGCCTGAAAAGAAAAGACCGGGAAATCAATAAAGTAATCGGATTTTATAAAATGCGCTGGGCCGGCGTTCGTCTTTGGGTTAATTCTCTCGCCGCAAAAAAAGATGATGAAAAAGCGGCTAAAAAAGCTACTCGGTATAAAAAAATACTTTTGGAATATTTGGATAAGATGTAATAAGAAAAAGGCGACCTAGACAAATGGCCGCCCTTCGAAAGGAGTTCTCTCCCGCCTGGTGTAGAACCAGGTATCCCATTAGGCTACGGGAAGCACTAGGTTACGGGGAGAATATACACGAAAGTACTACCTTATAATATTACGGCCAAAAAGGGGTGTCAACCCCGCAAAACAAAGAGCCGCGCCCCAGCTGGGGCGCGGCTCTGGCTAATATGACATTTTCAAAGATTACTGGTTAGTTGGCGTCGGCATTGGAGTTGGCCTAATCTGGATTGATTGAGCGGTCAAACTTCCGTCTTGGTTCGCTGTACCGTTAACAACTACGTTTTCGCCGACATTAAGGTCGCTTAAAGTCCCGTTAACAAATTTTCCGATTTCGGCTTTATCCGAATAAAAAACGATTTTTGAACCGCCGTTTACCAGTTTAACCGTTATGCTCTTGTCGTCTTTTGAGATAATCTCGCCAGAGACAAAGCCTGCGCCAGACCGCGAGCCATTGCCGTTTCTACCAGCTCCTATTGCTTGAAAATTACCCTGACCTATCCCGCGCGAATTTTTGCTTTGGCCGTATTTCAGACCGCCATAAAATGCTCCTGCTCCGACCACTATTACTGCTATTAAGGTAATAATTATTATTTTTTTCATATTTTTAAATTAGTTTTAGAAAATAAACCGACCTTTCTATTCGTAACGAAGCGCCTCTATCGGGTTAAGACCTGCTGCTCTTCTGGCCGGGTAATAACCGAAAACAATGCCGATAGCGGTTGAAACTCCCACCGCCAGAAGCACGGAAAAAAGCGAAACCTTTGTTTGGGTTATATTAAAATAAGAAATCCCGAAAGATATTATCCAGCCTAAAATAACTCCCGCCAAGCCGCCGATAAAGGTAAGCATAACCGCTTCGGCGAGAAACTGCAGGTTGATGTCTTTCCTTTTTGCCCCAATCGCCTTTCTCAAACCGATCTCTCTTGTTCTTTCTGTCACCGTAGTAAGCATCATATTCATAATGCCAATACCCCCAACAACCAAAGATATCCCGGCTATGGCGCCGAGCAGAATCGTCAGTGTCTGGGTTATGCTTGAAGCGCTGGCAATTAAATCGGCTTGGTTCATCACGCTGAAGTCAGCTAAGGTAGAATCGGAAATATTGTGGCGCTGCAACAACAGATTGGTGATTTGATTCTGGACATCGGTCATTGATTGCGAATCAACGGCTTGAACGTTAATAGTGCTTAAATAGTCGCTGCCGGCAAGAAACTTCTGAGCAGTAGTCAGGGGAATATATATAATGTCATCTTGATTGTTGAAGCCGGTTCCGCCCTTAGTTTTGGTAACTCCAATAATCGTAAACTGAATGCCGTTTATGCGGATTGTTTGGCCTATAGCAATACTTGGGTCCGCGTCTTCGCCGAATAAGTCGGCAACAGTTGTCGGCCCTAAAACAGCAACTTTTGATAAATTGGAAAGGCTTTGATCGGTAATAAACGTCCCTTGGTCTACTTCAACGTTTTTAACGCTAGTATATGACGGCGTTACTCCCGCTACCGACGTATTGGTATTGACGCCTTTACCAACTACCTGGTACCGAGCCGAAAGGGCCGGAGCAATATCTTTAATAAATGTTACTTCGCTGGCAATTGCGTTAGAATCTTCCTGGGTCAATGTCTTAGCCGCCCCCCTGCCAGTCCCCACCCCGTAACCAAAGCTTCTTTGGGAGCCTGGCATTACCATAACAAGGTTCGAACCCATTGATTCAATATTTGACTGGATAGACCCCTGAGCGCCTTGACCGATAGAAACCATCGCGATAACAGAACTAATTCCTATGACAATACCTAAAATAGTCAGACCTGATCTGGCTTTATTAGCAGAAATGGCAAAATAAGTTTCTTCAAATAAGTCAGTAATAAGCATCATTCTTTGATTTCTTGAACTGTTTTAGAGTGATGATTAACAGTATCCTCAATAATTTCTCCGTCTTTAAGAGAAATTATTCGCCCAGCGTGTTCGGCAATATATTTTTCATGAGTAATCAAGACAATCGTTCGACCCTCTTTGTTTAATTTTTGAAAAGTTTCAAGAACAATTTCTCCGGTTTTACTATCAAGATTGCCAGTTGGCTCATCAGCCAAAATAAGAGAGGGATTATTTACTAAGGCCCTGGCAATGGCTACTCTTTGCATTTCTCCCCCCGAAAGTTGGTTAGAAAAATGATGAAATCGCTTTTCGTTTAAACCAGCATTTAATAAAGATTCCCTAGCGATTTCTTCTCTTTCGTTCTTTGAGATATCGGCATAAACCAAAGGTAATACCACATTCCTCAAAACCGTTGCTCTGGGCAAGAGATTAAACGACTGGAAGACAAAACCGATTTTCTTTTTTCGGATATCAGCCAATTCATCATCTGATAATTGAGAAACGTTTTTCCCTTCAAAAAAATACTGACCGCTACTTGACACGTCCAAACAACCTAAAATATGCATCAGAGTTGATTTGCCAGAACCAGAAGGTCCAATGATTGCCACAAATTCACCTTCTTTGATAGAAAAAGAAATGCCTTTCAGGACTTTTGTTTCAACATCACCTGATTTATATGTTTTTGTAATATTTTTAACTTCAATCATATTGTCAGCGCGACCCGCCGCCGTTAAACAAACGTTGAGTTGAATTTGTTGTTTGAGTGGTTTTTGTCTGGCTGGAACTTGTTCTGGCGACAACCTGGTCTCCCTCGCTCAAACCGCTGATAATTTCGGTGCTGGTATCATCGGAAATACCTGTCTGCACTGTCTTCTGGTTCGGAGAAGTAGAAGAAACAACGCCTTGGGCCTGAACGGTCTTGTCGGTCAAATCCCATTTTTGGCTAAGGGTTTCAACGTAATAATCTCCGTTTTTCGACTTAACCGCGCCGCTCGGCACCAATAAAACGTCCTGTTTTGTGTCCGTGATAACCACGGCGCTAACACTCATCCCCGGTTTTACTTTGTCGTTTTGAGTGTCAAAACTGATCGTCACTTTATAGCTGACCACTCCCTGGCTGACTGTCCCCACGGTATCTATATCGACCACCACTCCCGTCATAGTTAAGTCCTCAATGGCGTCAAAGGTCAGGTTAACTTTTTGCCCAACTTTTATTTTTGCGGCGTCAACTTCGTTGAGCGAAACCGTCGCAATCATTTTTTTGGTTATAAGGGTGGCAACGGCAGTACCGCTGGAAACAGAATCCCCTTTTTGAACGTTTACCGCTGACACCACGCCGTCAAAAGGCGCGTAGATATAGCAATAACTTAAGCTCTTTTCGGCATCGTCTAAGGCATCTTGCATTTTCTTCACCTGAATTTCCTGGTCAGCGATATCAAAGTCAGTTTCTATAAGGGTCTCTTTATTGGTCTGGATGGTATCTTTGATTGAAAGAAGGGTGGAAAGATAGCTGTTTGTTTCTCCGGTATAGCTGTTGAGGCTGGAAAGATGGGTGCCAGAAGTTGACACCGGTGTTATCCCGCGCCCCACCAGTTTGTCTTGGTAAAATTGAATTAGATTGATAGTGCTTTTTACCGCTTCCGCGACATCTCTGGTGGTATCATATGTTTCGCTGATTAACGCCTCTATTTTGTCGGGATTAGAAGTTCTGTCTACGGCCTTGTAGTCCTGGAAGTTTTTTTCATACGCGGTTCTGGCTGTTTGGTATCTGCTGATAGCGTCGGCTTTATACTGGTCAATACTCAAGTCGTAGCCCCTCACCGCGCCGGCGTAATATTCTATATTCGATTGCGCCCTGCTTATAGTAAAAGAATAAAGTATATCATTAAGGCCCGACACTATGCTCGGCAAATCGAGGAAGGCATTGGCAATATCGTTGAATCCGTCTTCGTACGATTTGGCAAGGGCGTCCGTGGCTTTTTCCTTGACCCCACGCAAATCACCCAGCTCAGTTTGCATTCCTTTCATCTTTTCCAAATCAAGTTTCGCCTGGTCAAGATTAACCTGCGCATCTTGCACGGCTTTTTTTGCGTCCGTCGGGTCAATCTCGGCGATTAAAGCCCCTGCACTTACTTTCTGTCCGTTTTTTACCCCGACATAAATCAGATCGCCGGAAGCCTTCGGCTTGATATCAATCTCATCGGAAACAGAAACCTGTCCGGTGCCGGAAACGGAGGAAATCACCGTGCCCCTTTCAACGGCCGACAAAAAATAATGCGTTTGCTGGCTGGTATTGTTAAATTTTTTATACGCGAAGTAGCCGGCGCCGATAAGTACTATGATGATTATGGCGGCCGTGAATTTTCTTCTGATAATCAAATTTAAGATTTTTTTCATGTTTTTAAGGCATAACTCTTATGAATTTAGCGATAATTTGACCTTGTTCATTGGGATCGCCAATAACAATAATTTTATCGTTCACCTTAAGGTCCTCTTTTCTAAGTGTTCCCTTAAACTTGTTGATTTGAGTTTCGCCGGAAATCAAAATAACCCTTTCCATATTATCCGCTCCCTTAATAATAACGGTGTCGCCGTCTATTTTAATAACGGAACCGAAAATTCCGTGTGCGTTCATAAAGGCTGGCCCCTCAAAAGCCGACCTTCCAAAAGCCGGTCCCTCCGGAGCGCCGAAGATTCCGCGCCTCGGTCCGCCGAAATTGCGGTCATAATACTCTCCCCAAGCATAGGAAAATCTGGCCTTGTGATAGCCAACCCTTACGCCCAAGTTAAACGCGCCCGCAAGGAATGCCAGTTCAAAAATAGCAACAATGATAACAATAATAACCTTGGATTGGACAATTTTATTTATGTTCATAGCGTTGTTTACGAATAGATTTTATTATTGATAATAATTTTCCGAAGTACAAAATTATGCTCCTTATTAAAAGCAGAAGAAAGGCCGTTGAAAGCAAAAAGACAAAAGCAGTAAATCCCGGTATCGACTCTAAAATAGAAAGCGCGAAACTGTCCCAATATTTCAGCACCGCTTGGGGGTCAGAAAAGATAAGAGATAAGAAAGGCCCAAGGTTTGATTCAGCAGTAAGTTGTTTGAGAACGACGAAAGCCGCGCCAAAAAGAGCGGCAAAAAATATAAAAGCGGCTATAAAAAGCCCGAGGTTCCGCTTTACCGAGCGCAACTTTTCTTCCAGCCCCAGGCGTCTTATTATCCGCGAAAAAAGGCCTCTTTTAGGCCTTATAGGGTTGATATAACCAAATGTTTGTTCTTTGTCTTCTTGCATAGGCCTTAATATAAATAATACGCCTTGCCTATGCAATTTGGTGCATTATCCGGTTTTTGAAGATTTTTTGAGAATAATATCTTTGAGCAAAGCCGCGCCCCGGTGATACCGGCTCTTCACGGTGTTGACGGGTTCTTTAACCCGCCCGGCAATCTCGCGGAAACTTAGATTGTCGTCCAGACGAAGTCTGATCACAGAATTGTAATGCGGCGGCATCTGCGCAAGGGCAAATGCCAGTGCTTTAGAATTTTCTTTAATAGATAATTGTTCTATCAAAGACGGCGATTTATCAGCCAGCGACTCAAGAAAAGCATTCCCCTCTTCCGTTTCAAATGCCGAAAACGGCACCACTCTTTTTTTCCTTAGCCAGTCAATGACCGTGCGCTTGGCAATGGTGAAAATCCAGGTGCGAAAACTTTTTGACCGGTCAAACCGCTTTAAATTCCGCCATGCCTTAACAAACACTTCCTGGGTTATGTCGGAAGCATTGTCTTCGTCCCCGGTATATCTTCGGACAAAACCATAAATAAGCGGCAGGTAGCGCTTAATTAAATCCTCTAGGGCCTTTTCGTCCTTGTTTTTCAGGTATCTCTTTACCAATTGTTCATCGCTAAGACGGTTCATAAAACAATATTAATATACCACAAAATGCGTTTTTAATTAACCTTTGTCCGCCCCTCTCTCTTCTCTGGCCGCTCTTTTGGCGCTGATTTCAGTCAAATACAATTTTCTTATGCGCACATTCTTGGGTGTAATCTCTACCAATTCATCGTCTCCGATATATTCCAAAGCGTCTTCCAAGTCCATGGTTTTGGGCTCATTGAAATGTTCTGTTACCCCTTCACCTCTTGAACGCATATTTGAGAGGTGTTTTGTTTTACAAACATTAACCCTTATGTCCTCGCTTCTAGAATTCTGGCCGACAACCTGGCCTTCGTAAACCATAACTCCGGGCCCAAAGAATAACGCCCCTCTGCCCTGAACGTTTCTCAAACCGTAAAGATTGGTTACTCCTGTTTCGTGAGCGACCAAAGAACCCTGGCCTCTTTCCTTCCAGTTTTCAGGGTCTGGCTGATAGTCATAGAAAATTGTGTTGATTATCCCAAGGCCTTTGGTGTCGGTTAAAAACTCTGTCCGGTAGCCGAAAAGCCCTCTCGTCGGAATCATAAATTCCAGAAATACCGTGCCGTTCACGTTTTTCATTTCCTTCAGTTCCCCTTTCCTGCTGCTTAATTTCTGGATAATAATCCCGTGGAATTTCTCGGGCACTTCAATGAAAACTTTTTCAAACGGCGCCATTTTCTGGCCGTTCACTTCCTTGATAATCACCTGAGGGCGGGATACCTGGAATTCAAATCCTTCCCTTCTTATTCTTTCTATCAAAATCGCCAAGTGCAGCTCCCCTCTTCCGGAAACTATCCAGTTTCCAGCCGCTGTCTCCTCAACTCTTAAGGCCACGTCTGTTTCCAATTCCTTGAACAATCTTTCCTTTATTTGCCTGGAAGTGGAAAACTGCCCTTCCTTTCCGGTAAAAGGCGAATTATTAATCATAAATGTCATCTTCACGGTCGGCTCTTCAATGTTAATCAAAGGCAGGGCCTGGAAATCCAAAGGATCGGCTATTGTTTCCCCGACTGTAACGTCCGGTATCCCGGCCAAGGCCGCGATATCTCCGGCCGAAACTTCTTGAACGTCAACTCTGTTCAAGCCGAAAAAGGTCATCAAAGATATCAAGCGGTATTTCTTAGCTTCCCCTTTGCGGTTAACGTGCATTATCTCCTGGCCGGCCTTCATCGTCCCATTGTAAACTCGTCCAATGGCGCATCTTCCCTTAAAGTCATCCCCGGAAATGGAAGTAACCAGCATTTGCAAAGGCTTCTTAGGATCTCCCAATGGCGAAGGAATGTGGGTAATAATCGCGTCAAAAATAGGAATAATGTTCTCCATTTTATTCAAATCCGGTTCGCTTCCCGCCTTGCCGTCTCGACCTGAAGCATAAAGCACCGGGAAATTTAAAGCACGGCCTCCGGCTCCCAATTCTAAAAAGAGGTTAGAAGTTGCATTCAGGGCAAAGTCCGGCCTGGCGCCTTCTTTGTCTATTTTGTTAATAACCACAATAATCTTGTGTCCCATTTCCAGGGCTTTCTTCAAAACAAACCTGGTCTGGGGCATGGGGCCGTCTTTGGCATCAACCAAAAGCAGGCAGCCGTCTGCCATATTCAATACTCTTTCTACCTCACCGCCAAAATCAGCGTGGCCCGGAGTATCAATGATATTTATCTTTGTGTCGCCGTAATATATCGCCGCGTTCTTGGAAAAAATAGTGATTCCCCTTTCCCTTTCTATTTCATTGCTGTCCATTATGCATTCCCTGTCAATCAAATCCTTGTCCAGCTCGCTTTTTGACTGACGCAGCAAAGCATCCACCAAAGTAGTTTTCCCGTGATCAACGTGGGCTATTATGGCAATGTTTCGTATATTTTTCATGAGTATAGACCCTAATTATATCTTAAAAATTCGCTTTTGTCCACTTTTCTTTTAGCCAAAGGCGGGGAGCCAAAACAAAGATGGGCCCGCCGCGGGCGGGCCCATCTCAAAACAAAATTCGTCTAATCTTTAATATTTTACTTGATAAATTATATTACTACCTCTGTGCAAAATCACAAACGTCTTTAAAGTCGCAGAAGCCGCACTGCCAGCCGGGCGTGGGCTTAAAGTCGCTCTTCTTTATCTCCTCAATCTCTTCTATTATCTCTTCTTTCTGCTTTTGGATGTCCTTTTCTGTTCCGAGAAAAGTAGTCTTCTTGCCCTCTTCTAAGTAATAATAGACAAGCTCTTTTGGCTTGATTTTAAACACTTCTTCGGCTGCTATCTGATAGATAAGAAGCTGCATCTTTTCTGCCGGCTCCAGCTTTTCTTTCGCCCTGCCGGTTTTGTAATCAATAATGGCTGCGTTCGAACTCATCGAGCCTGAGGCTCTCAGAGCCGAATGGCCTATTTCATCAATACGGTCTATTCTGCCGAATAAAGTGTAGCCTCCGATCTTTAAGTTGAATGATGCCTCCAAAGCAGGCTCATTATTGATTTTCAGAATCTTGGGCGGATTCTTTGAAAACTCTTCGTAGAAGTCCTTGAGTATCTTTCTCCCCAGTTTGTAATGCTCCATTTTCTGGTCTTTGTCTTGATACCACTCATCAATCCAGCTTTTGTTGTAGATATCAAAAAGCTGCTCCAAGCTTAAGGGGTTGTACTTTTTCTTTTCTTCCTGTCCGAATAAGTTATCTTGTTTATTTGTATTGTTCTCATCTGCTAATTTTAAGAAGTTATACAAAGTATTGTGGATTGTTTTCCCGAAGGAAAACACTGCCTTGCCTTTTATCGGTATTTTGAAAATATGCGCAAATTTGTACTGCAAGGGACATTTCTTGAAAGCTGCCAGCTGGGAGAAGGAAAAATGGTCGGACAGATAACTTGGGCTTGGTTTTGCTGCCATTTTCAAAGGAGCTTTCTTTTCTGTTAAAAGCCCTCTCCCTTTTCCTCTTTCGGCGTTCTTTTCCTTATATCCCATCTCAATTAAAAACCTGGACAGCTTCTTTTTCTGCGCCCCGCCGTAATCGTCGGCCGAAGTGAAATAAAGCGCCTTTTTGGCGCGGGTCATGGCCACGTAGCAAAGCCGCCTTTCTTCCTGCAAATGCACATCGCCCTTGGGCTTAATATCCTTAATCAAATCGTCCGGCAGCTCAATCGGCTCTTTCCGCTCCGTAGTCGGAAATCTTTTATCCACCATATTGGCTAAAAACACATATTTAAATTCCAAACCCTTGGCCCCGTGGATTGTCATCACTTTTATCATATCCGGCCCTAGGTCCGGATCAAATTGCAGCTTTCCCTCTTCCCCTGCCTCTATCTCCAAAACTATTTCCGCCATGAAGTTTTTTAAAGTCGGCTCAATATTTGCCCCCTCAAAGCTCTTAACTTTTTTGTAGAATTGATTAAGCAAATCAAGCTGTTCTTTATCTTCTTGTTTTATCAGATACTTCAAGTATCCTAAATCTTTCAGAAAAGCTACCAGTATTTCCGAAACATCGTGGTCTTTTGCCATTAAGATGTGCTTTTTGATTAAGCTTAAGATTAAAACGATCTTTTCCTGCGCTTTTCTTGAAACCCCGAAAACCAGCTGAATCTCCTGCATGGCTTCATAAAGCGACTTCCCCTTATATTGGCTGTATCTGGTAAGTTTCATTATGTCTTCCTGCGGGATTTCCAGAAACGGAAGATTCAGAATCCTCCATACGGCCGAACTTTCGTGGTAATTATCCAAAAGCTTAAAATACGAAATAACATCAAGAATGACGGGCTTTGAATAAAGACCTCTTGAGGCTAAAAACTGGTAAGGAAGCCCGGCTCTGTCCAAGGCCTTAATAAATGGATTGGCCGCGTCGTTTGCCCGCACCAAAATGGCAAAGTCGTTATAACTTACCTCCTTATCCTTTTTCAGAATTTCCAGGATCTTTCGAACAACCAACCCCACTTCCTCGTCCAATCTTTTGGCATGCAGGTGCTCAATTGTTCCTTTTCCTTCTTTATCAGCCACCAGCTTTTTGCTTATCTTGTTCACAAACTCTAACCTGTCAGGATCGTTGGCTTTGATGAAGTTGTAGGCCAAATCCAGAATATTCTGGGTTGAACGGTAGTTTTTAACCAATGATATCTGTTCGGCCTTAGGGAGGTCTTTTTTAAATTGAATTATATTACCGAAAGAAGCGCCCCTCCAGCGGTAGATAGCCTGGTCATCATCGGCGCACACGGTCAAATTATTCTTCGGCTCAGCCAGTAGTTTTATTAACTCATACTGGGCCCAGTTGGTATCCTGAAACTCGTCAACCAAAATGTATTTGAATTTCTCCTGGTATTTCTTCAGTATCTTGGGCCTCTTTAAAAACAGCTTCAAGCAGTAGTTTATCAAATCCCCGAAATCCAAAGAGCTGTTTTCCAGAAGCAGACGCTGGTAAACATGATACGCGTCAGCCACTTCTTTTATTCTTTCCGTTTCCTGGTCTTCTGGCGTATCATCTCTGGTTTTCAGCTTCTCGGCATATTCCAGATAATCTTCAGGATATATTTCCTGGTCTTTGCAGTGCGAAAAATGCGCAATCAGCGCCTGCAGAAATTTAGTGGGGTTGCCCAGAGGTTTATAATAATTCAGCTTAAACTTATCAAAATTCTGCCGCACCAAAAGCCAGCCCGCGGTTTGGTCCAGAATTTTAAAGTCAGCCGGCAGGCCTATATCCAAGGCGTGGTCTCTCAAAATCCTCTCGCAAAAGGAATGGAAGGTTGAAATCCACAAATCAACGTATCCATACTCCAGCAAATCATCAACCCTTTCTTCCATTTCGCCCGCCGCCTTTTCGGTAAAGGTAACTGCCAAAATCTCCTCGGGCTTGGCCTTCTTTTTTTCAATCAAATAAGCGATGCGCTGGGTAATCACTGTCGTTTTACCGGTACCGGCGCCGGCCACAATCAAAAGCGGCCCCTTGTCATGGACCACCGCCTCTTTTTGTTCTTTATTCAATTTCTTCAAACCCAGTTCCATTATGATATCTTACCAAAAAATCGCCCCTTCGGCGATTTTTTGGTGGCAGATTTTATCAGTTGCTTTTTGTTATTGACCGATTTTCAAAAGTTCTACTTCGAATATAAGCGTGGCATTGGGCGGAATTGGGCCGCCGGGCGTGCCGGTTGCGCCGTAGCCGAGTTCAGGAGGAATCGTTAATTTTCGCTTCTCGCCGACTTTCATTCCCAAAACTCCCAAATCCCAGCCTTTTATCACTCGGCCAATCCCCAAAGTAAAAGGAAGCGGAACTCCCCTATCAATGCTGGAGTCAAATTTTGTTCCGTCCTCAAAGGTCCCTACGTAATGGACGGTAACCGTGTCGCCGTTTTTCGCGGCCTCACCCGTCCCCTCTTTTATAATTTCTATTTTCATACCTTGGATTTCATAGCTATTAGGAGCAGGAGTTGCAGTCGAAGTTGGAGTTGGAGTCGGACTTACTTTCGGTTCTCCATTTTTTGGAGAATTTCGGAAAAGAAAATAAGCTCCTAAAACTATGAGTATTATTAATAAAATAATTAATATTATCTTTTTCATTTTTGAGCTCTTGTTGAATAGTCTCCTAATTTTTTAATTCGAGCGACCTTGAAGCTCTCCAAGCCTTCGGGCAGTTTTTGATCATACCCCAAGGCAATAATATCGGGCTTTATCTTTTTTATAACTTTTGTTTTATCTTTTGAATCCCCAACTAAGATTTTATCGGCAATATTCAAAGATTTCAAGAGTTTTTTTCTTTCTCTGGCCGAAATGGCATACCGCTTCTTGTTATTTTTATCATGCGCTAGCACAACAATTAACTCGTCGCCCAATTTCTTCGCCTCGTTCAAAAAATAAACGTGGCCGGGATGGATTGCGTTAAAACTACCGCCAACTAAAACTTTCTTTTTCATAAAATTAACCTTGGGGGCTAGGCGAAGGGGAATTATCAATTTCGGATTTTATTGCTGAATCGTGATATACGTTTGAGGCATTCCAAAGCATAAAGCCGGTGTAACTTTGTCCGAGCGCCTGCGAGG
>Ga0315294_10001114_pt1 | contig 28920 bp, 6 predicted proteins | sample YL17G13_40_MG_FD_203626 | JGI IMG/M metagenome (GOLD analysis project Ga0315294, IMG submission 203626) | Sediment microbial communities from Yellowstone Lake, YNP, Wyoming, USA - YL17G13_40 | ecosystem: Environmental > Aquatic > Freshwater > Lake > Sediment | place: USA: Wyoming | collected... | reverse complement strand
CACGCAAAGACGCGCCCAGGGACGCGTTGAAGGCCGTGTAGGTGCTCGTGTGAGCCGACACGCACGACTCGGGGTCCAGGGCGCGCCCGGCGGGCAGCGGTTGAAACGCGGCCGCCGCCACGAGCGCACCCGCGTCGCCACCGCCTGCCACGGCCAGGACCGCGCCCGCGTCGGTGACCAAGGCGCGCAGGTAGCCGTCGGTGCGGGAGCCGCGGGGGAGGGCCAGGGTCGCGGTGGCGGGGGGGAGGGGAGGGGGAGGGGGAGGGAGGGCGGCGGCGGCGAGTGCGCGAGGTGCGCGGCGGCGGTCGCGGGACGACCCTCGCACCGTCGCCAGGGCAGCGGCACAAGCGGTGAGCACGACCACCTCGCCACACAGGGCGACAACCGCGCCCGTGGCGTCAACCCTCGCCGCCAGGCGGCCGCCGCGCGCGAGCGCGCGTGCGAGCGCGCCCGCGGTGACGACCGCGCCGACGAGCACCGGGTCCGCGCTCTCCAGCGGCAGCATGGCCCGCGCCGCCGCGGCCGCCAGCTCCAGGGCGGCGGCCGCAGGGGAGGCAGTGATGGCGGCCGCGTCGTCGGCGCGTGAGGGGGCAGCGAACAGCACACCGCCGCCGGCCGCGCCCACCGCGCGCGCCAGCAGCGACCCGCACAGCGGCGCGGGCCACGCGGGCACCGGGCGCCAGTGGGTAGCGGAAGGGAGCGCGGCGGACAGAGGCGCTGTCGGCGGCGCGACGACGACCGCGTGCGCGTTGACGCCGCTCATGCCAAATGACGACGCGCCCGCCGCCGGGGACGTGTGTCCGCGCACAACGCCCGGTCCGGCCGCGCGGGGCGCGGCCGCGGGGCGGCCGCCGCCTGCCTCGAGCGCAGCCACGACGTGCGGGCTGAGCGCGCGCAGGCGCCCCACGCCCGGCCGCGCGCCGCCCGCAGCCTCGCTGGCGCCAAAGAGCAGCGCCACCAGCCCCGCCCCGCCTTCAGAGTGATTGAGCGTGGCTTTGGAGGCGAGCAGGGCGAGGGTGGGCGCGCCGCGCGCCGCGAGCGCGGCGCTCGCGGCGGCGACCTCGATCGGGTCGCCCAGGGGGGTGCCAGTGCCGTGCAGCGAGAGGATGGTCATCGAGGCCGGTGCGAGCGCGGCTGCGGCCAGGGCCGACCGCAGGACGGCGGCCTGGGCGGGGCCGGACGGCGCGGTGAGGCCCGCCGCGCGGCCGGCCTGGCCGACGGCCGACCCCGCGACGAGGGCCAAGGGCGCGCCGCCCGCGCTCACTCGCCCCAACACCACCACCACGCACGCGTCCGCGCGCCCGTAGCCGTCGGCCGCGGCATCCAGCGCCCGGCAGCGCCCCGCGGGCGAGAGCGCGGCGAGCGCCTCGGTCGCGGCGGCCGCCGCGGGCGAGAGCTGGGCGCCCACCCCGCCCGCCAGCGCGGTCCCGGCTTCGCCCGCCCGCAGCGCGGCCGACGCCAGGTGCAGGGTGACGAGGGAGGAGGAGCACGCGGTGTCGACGGCGGCCGCGGGGCCGCCGAGGCGCAGCGCGTGCGCGACGCGGCCGACAAGAAAGGCGAGCGAGTTGCCCGTCGCGGCGCCGGGCGTGAGCCCCGCGCCGCAGCGGGCCAGCAGATCGGCGTAGGCAGCGGGGTGCATGCAGCCGACGAACGTGGCGGTGGTCGCGGGGTCGGAGGGGGGGGCCGCGGCGAGCGCGGCGGCCGTGCCGGCGAGCGCGCGCCGCGCCTGGGGGTCGACCGACGCCGCCTCGGCGGGCGACAGTCCAAAGGGGGCCCGGTCGAAGCGGGCGATGTCGGGGTCGAACGAGGCCAGGCGCACGGTCAAGGGCGGGCGGCCGGGAGGGGGGGCGGCGAGCGCGTCGGCGTCCCAGCGGTCGGCGGGCACGGGGCCCACGGCGTCGACCGACCCCGCTGCCAGGGCGGGCAGGGACCAAAAACTGGTGGTGGGGGCACCGGGGATGGTGGCGCTGACGGCCAGGACGGCGGCGGGGGCGGCCGAAGGCGGCGGCAGGGAGAGGGACAGCAGCGGCGGCGCGGCGACCTCAGTCGCCGACTCCTCCACCCCTCCGCCCTGCGCTGCCAACATGGCGGCCAGCGCCTCCACCAAGGCAGCCGCCGTGGGATGGTCGTACATGAGGGTGGCGGGCAGCGGGAGGCGGGTGCGCGCCGCGAGCGCCGCGCGCAGCTCGACCGCGGCGAGCGAGTCGAGGCCGGCGTCGACCAGGCGCGCGCCGGGGGGGAGGGGGGCGCCAAGGGCGGCGGCGATGGCTGAGTCCACGGTGGAGGTTATGGACTCGCGCGTCCACGTGTTGGAGGGGACGGCGGCCGGCGCGGGAGCGGGTGCAGCCGACGCCGCCACCGCTTTCGGCTCGCGGTCGTCGCCCGACGCCAGCTCCGGCGGTAGCCGCCCCGCCCCACCCGCCGCGGCTTCCAGCGTGTCCCAGTCGAGCGGGGACGCGACCGGGGCGGGGGCGGGCAGGCGGCCGCCGAGCGCGGCGGCGAGCGCAGCGAGGCCGGCGGCCGGGTTCACTACGCCCAGGCCGGCGCGCTGCGCGCGTGCGGCCGCTGCGCCGCCGCGAGACGCGGCCATGCCCGCCCCGGCCCACGCGCCCCACTGGATTGCGGTGGCGGGCAGGCCGGCGGCCGCCGCGGCGGCCGCACGCGACGCGAGCGCCGCGTTGGCCGCCGCGTAGGCCGCCTGGCCTGGCGACCCGACGACGGCGGCCAGGGAGCCGTACGCGTGCACTCCGTCGGTGGATCCAGAGACAACCAGGTGGGGCAGGAGGGTGGCAGCGGCCGCCGCTTTGGGCGCGGCCGCTGCGCGCAGCGTCGCCACGGTCGCGGTCGCCACCGTTCCATCCGCCAGCTCGCCCGACGCAAGCAGCACCAGCATGGTGCGCCCGTAGCGCGACGATTCGCGGACCAGGTCGGCGACGTCGGCGCGGCAGCCGGCGTCGGCCGACGCCGCGGCCGCAGGCGCGCCGCCCCGCGGCGCGCCGCGCGCCGACCGGCCGGCGGTCACCGTGCGCAGCCCCGGACGATCAGATTGAAGCCAGGCCAGGGCGAGGCCGCCCAGGCCGCCGGAGCCGCCGACAACGAGGGCGGCGCCGGGGTAGGGGCGCAAAGGGGGTGGGCGTCCGCGCGCGGCGGCCGGCACCAGCCGCGCCTCTGCGGTCGAGCGGGCTGATGACCGCGCGTGCGGGTCGCGCGACGCGACGGCGACGGCAACGCCCTCGCCTGCCGCGACGCTCGCGGCGGCCGCGACCGCCGCGCCGCGCGCAGCGCGACCAGGGGCGACCGCGCCCGCATGTCCGTCGCTCCCGTCGCGCACAACGTCAAACTTCGCCACACTGCGCGCGCGGGCGGCGACTTGGAGCGCGGCGAGCGCGGCGGCGGGCGACGCGGCGGCGGCGGCAACGGCGCCGCAGCGGTCGCCGCCGCCGCCCACCCCGCTCGCCTGCCACTGCACCTCGTACAAAACGCGCCGAGGGCGAGGGCCCTCCACGCGGCGCGTGGGGCGCGACTCGAGGCGGGCGATGGCGAGCGTCCCCCGGGCCGCGAGACGGTGGTCGCTCGCGCCGCGCGGTGCGGCGGCCGCCGTCGCCCATCCAGCGGTCGGTGTAGCGTCCACGATTGCGGGATGAACCACCGCTCCCGCGGCCGCAGGAATGAGCTGGCCTTCAGGGGGCGGCGACGCAGCGGGGGCGAGGTGGAGCGCAGCGTCCGCCGCGGCGGGGTCGGCCGCGAAGCCGCGCGCGGCGGCGCGGGACGCCACGCACGCGATGGCGGCGGCAACTGGTGGTGACCCTGCAGTAGAAAGGCGGGCGAGGGCGCGAGGGGCGAGGCGGGCGCCCAACGCGGCACGGACCGCATGCGTCGCGACCGCGCGCGCCGTCGCGTGCCCCACGAGCGCCACGCCGCCGCCTGCATCCACCCGCAGCATGGCTAGGCCCTGTTTGTCCAGCATTAAGGGCGCGGTGAACGAGACCGAGCCCAGAGCGAGCCCCGTCGCGCGGACGCCGTCTCCGGCGAGCGCGCGCGCGGCGCCCGCCGCGAGCTCGAGCACGGCCGCCGCGGGCAGCAGGGGGGCGCCGGTGACACGGTGGTCGCGTAACCAGGTTAGAGAGGGGAGGCGGAGGTCGACGGCAAAGTCGGCGCCGGCGGCCGACGCGGCGAGCGCGCGGACGGCGCCGGGCGGCGGCCGCGGCCCCGGCCACAGCCTCTCCCGGCGCCAGGACAGCCGCGGCCGCGCCGTCGCGCTCATGCCCGCGCCCGTGTCGCCCACGAGCGCGTGCGCGTTGGTGCCGCTCATGCCAAAGGAGGAGGCGCCGGCGGCGGCCGCGAGCGGAGACGGCGCGCGCGCGCGCGACGCGGCCGCCGCCGCGCCGCCCCGCCGCCGCGCCCAGTCGGCCAGCGCGGCCTCCACATGCGGGTTGAGCGACCGCGCGTGCGGGTTGGGGAGCGCGCCGCGCGCGTGCAGACCGAGCACGGCGGCCGCGAGGCCGGCCGCGCCGGCCGCGCCCTCGGTGTGGCCGGCGGCGGCTTTGGGGGCGGCGAGGGCGATCGGGGGGGCGCCTGTGCCCCCCCCAAACACGGCCGCCAGTGCGCCGAGCTCCAGCGGGTCGCCCAGGGGCGTGGCGGTGCCGTGCAGCGCGAGGGCGAGGCCGGTCCGCGCGCCGACGCCCGCCGCTGCGGCGGCCTCGCCCACCAGCGCCGCCTGGGCGGGGCCGCTGGGCGCGGTCAAGGAGGAGGAGCGGCCGTCTTGGCCCACCGCGGAGGCGAGGATGCGGGCCAGGCGCGGGTGGGCGGAAGAGGAGGCGGCGTCGCCGTCACCCCCTCCGCCCACCAGCAGCGCGACCACGCACCCCTCCCCGCGCCCATACCCGTCCGCCGCCGCGTCCCACGTTTTGCAGCGGCCGTCGGGCGCCAGCGCGCCCAGGCCGGCGATGGTGGCGGGGGTGATGGGGAGGAGCATCGCGTTTACCCCCGCGACGGCCGCCGCGCGCGCGTCGCGCGCGCGCAGCGCGCGCGCGCCCAGGTGGGCGGCGACCAAAGAGGATGAGCACGCGGTGTCGACCGCGACGCAGGGGCCTTGCAGGGCAAAGGTGAACGAGGCGCGGCCGCAGAGGTAGGAGATGCCCGAGCCCGTCGCGGCGGCGGGGCCGACGCGCAGGCCGAGCGCGTGGTGGAGCTGGGCAAACTCTTGGTACATCGACCCGGTGTAGACGCCGGTGCGAACCTTGGTGGCGGCGTCCAGGCCGCCGGCGCGCGCGAGCGCGAGCGCGACGCCCTCGAGCACCAAACGCGCCTGCGGGTCGGTCGCCGCCGCGTCGGCGGGCGCCATGCCAAAAGCCGGCGCGTCGAATTCGTCCACGCCATCCAGCCATTGGGCCAAAGGAGCGTAGGACGCGACGGCGGGAGGAGGAGGGGGCGTCGCGCCGGGCGGCGCGTAAAACGCGTCGGCGTCCCACCGCGGCGCCGGCGTGCGGGCGACGCCGTCGACGCCGGCGGCCAGGGTGGCCCACGCAGGGCGGGACGCGCCGGGGAGGCGGGTGGCGAGGGTGGAGATGTGGGCGGCCGGGGCGTCGGCGAGGGGGTCGGCGCGCGGCGCGCGGCGCGGCAGGCGCGGCGGCCCCCTCCTCTCAACCGCTCCAGGCCGCGCCGCCGCCACGGCGGCCGCCACAGCGGCTGTCAAAGACGCCACAGTGGGGTGGTCTAAGACAAAGGTGGCGGGGAGGTCGATCCGCGCGGCCGCCGCGAGCGCGGCGCGCAGGTCGACCGCGCCCACCGAGTCGAGCCCCGCGTCGGCCAGGGGGGCATCGGGCGGTGGGAGTTTGCCCAGGGCGGCCGCGACGGCGGCCTCGACCAGAGAAGAGGCGGCGTCGCGGTCGGCGGGCGGCGGCGAAGGCGACGGCGGGTCGCCCGCCTCTTCGCCCTCGCTGCCGCTCTCCTCTTCATCTCCCTCCTCCTCCCTCACCCACCCCACCATGAATTCGGCCAGCGCCTTCGCAGTCGAGTGGTCAAAAGCCACCGTCGCCGGCAACTCCCGCCCCGGCGCGAGCGCGGCGAGCGCCGACCGCAGGCCAACCGCGGCCAGCGAGTCGAGGCCAGCCTCCATCAGGGGGGCGTCTTCATCCACAGGGCCGACCGCGGCCGCGACCGCGGCGCGGGCGGTGGCCCGGACGGCGGCGTCGGAAGGGCGGGAGTGCGAACGAGGGGGGGGGCGAGGGGCGGCAGCGGCCGCCTCCCGACCGCCTGCTTCCTCCCGTCCGCCTTTCCCGCGCCACCACCGCCCGTATTCGGCAAACATAGGGGCCAGTGCGGGGGAGGGGGCCATGAGGACGGGCCAGTCGATCGGAGACGCGAGCGGCGACGGCGAGAGCGCGCCGGGGGCCGCACTGAGCACAGCCTCGAGCGTCGACACACCCACCGCCGGCTCCACGATCCCCAGGCCCGCCGCGCGCACGCGGGGCAGCAGGCCGTGGTCGGCAGCCATCCCGGCGCCCGCCCACGCGCCCCACTGCAGCGCGACGGCGGCCAAGCCCGCGCCCGCCGCCGCCGTCGCCGCCGCCACCAGGACCGCGTTGCCGGCGGCGTAGTTGGACTGGCCGGCGGGGGCAAAGAGGGAGGAGGTGGAAGAGAAGAGGGTGGTGGAGGAGAGAGGGGTTGTGGCCGTCGCGCGAGCGAGCGCCGCCGCCCCGACCGCCTTGCCCGCCAGGCACGCGCGCACGCCGGTGGGCGTTTGCCGGGGCAGGGTGGCGTCGTGCAGCTCGCCGGCGGCGTGGAGCAGGGCGCCGGAGCGCGAAGGGGTGGCCGCGAGCGCGGCGGCGAGCGACGCCGCGCCGGCCCGCGTGCCCACGTCAGCCCAGTGCACGACGACACCGGACACCGACCGCGCCAGGGCGGGCGGGACGGAGTGGGCGGCAGTGTCGAAAGCGAGCACGGGCGCGGCCGCCACGGCCGCCGCGCCGCCAAACAGGCATCCGAGGCCGCCGGCGCCGCCCGTGATGGCGACAGGGCGCCGGGAAGATGCGAGAAAGTGGGCGACTCCCGCCGCGCCCGCGGTCGCGGGGAGCAGGCGGGGGGACCAGCACGCGCGCGCGGCGGCGCCGGCGCCATAAGCGTCGCCGCCCCTGGGCGGCGCCCGAGACGATGCCGACGCCCCATGCACCACCAAAGCGGGCCAGGGCGTGGCTGGTGCTTCCTGAGTGGCGGCCCGGAGCACGCCCCAGGCGGCGGCGGACGCGAGAGCACGGCGCGCGCCCGCGGGGCCGGCCGCCAGGTCGGGCAAGGGCGCCCCGCCGGTGCGCGTGACGAGTGGTACGGCCTTGAGCGAGCCCACCAGGACGGCGCGCACGCCGGCCATGGTTGCCAGGGCGACGGCCGCCGGCGGCACGTCCGCGCGGAGCGCGCGCGCGCCGAGCGAGCCCGCCGCGGACGCCGAGCCGCCCACCGCCCCCCTTCCGTCCTCAACTTCCTCTACCTGCCACACCGTGTCGTGTAGCAGGCGCGCCCGCGGCGGCGCGGGCGGGCGCAGGCGGCCGCCCACGCCGCGCACTGCGAACCCGGTGAGGGAGCCGGCGGCGCCGAGCGCGACGTCGGCCACGACGTCCCTGCCCGAGGGCGCGACCGCGGCCGTGACCCACGTCACACCCCGCGCGGGCTTGGCGGGCCAGGCGGCCGCGACGGCGACCGGCACGCGGGCGACGCCTGCGTCGCCGTCCCCCGCGGTCGCCGCGGCGGCGTGCGTCGCGGCGTCCAGGGCGGCCGGGTGCAGCCAGTGGGCGCCGGGCTGGGCGGTGGCGATGGGGGTGACGGTGCCGATGGCGGCGCGGCGCGGCGCGGGAGGAGGGAGGGGGGCGGCGAGGCCGCGGCGGCGGCGGCCGCGCGCCCGCACGCCCTCCCCAAGCGACACCACCTGCCCGCTCATGTGCGCCCCCAGTCGCACGCTGCCGTCGTTCGACACGCGCACCTGCAGCACGGGCGCGGGGTCGAGCCAGCAGGGCGCGGCCAGGGCGACGGCCGCGAGGGCGAGACGCGCCGGCCGCGCGTCGCCGCCCACGGCCGCGCACCGGGCCGCGGCCGCCGTCGCTTCCAGCATGGCGGCCGCGGGGAGCAGGGGGTGGCCCGCGACCACGTGCTGGTGCAGGTAGGAAGAGGAGGGGGAGTTGAGAGCCAAGGCGAAGAGCGCGCCGCCGCCCGCCGCGGCGACCGCCGCGGCCAGCAGGCCGTGCGGCGGCGGCCGGAACCAGGCCCGCTGCCGGCGCCACGGCAGAGCAGGCAGGCGCGCCGCCGCGCGCTCCGCCGCCGGCAGGACGAGGGCGTGCGCGTTGGTGCCGGCAAACGCAAACGCGCTCGCGCCGACCGCGCCGCGCGCGGCGCCCGGCGCGGCCGCGCGGGGCGCGGCCGCGGCGCCGCCGGGCGCGGCGGCGGCCAGGGCCGCGGCAGCGTGCGGGTTGAGGTTGCGCAGGTGGGGCAGGGGGGCGCCGCGGCGCGCGGACGCGGCCGCCGACGCCGCCGCTACGCCGACGCCGCCCGCCGCAGGCTCGGCGTGCCCCACCCGCGCCTTGGCGCCGCCGACCACCAGCGGCACGTCCCTGATCACGCCATCGACCAGTACGCCCGCGGCGGCGCCGAGCTCGATGGGGTCGCCCAGGGGCGTACCCGTGCCGTGCGTCTCGAGCCGCGCGACGCCGCCCGCCGCCACGCCCGCCGCCGCGAGCGCGGCCGCCAGCACGGCCGCCTGCGCGGGACCCGACGGCGCGGTCAGCGACGCCGACCGGCCGTCCTGGCCGACGGCCGAGCCCGCGAGCAGGGCGGCTGCGCCGCGCGGCGCGCGCTCGAGCCACGCCGCCACACACGCCTCGGCGCGGCCGTACCCGTCCGCGCCCGCGTCCAGCGCTTTGCAGCGGCCGTCGTCGCACAGCATGCCGGCGAGTTGGGCGGCGGCGGTGGTGGTGGGGGAGAGGGCGAGGTTGATAGAGGCGGCGAGCGCGGCGGCGCCGCCGCGCGCGCGCGCGGCGCCCAGGTGGAGCGCGACGAGCGCGGAAGAGCACGCGGTGTCGACCGCCACCGCCTCGCCGCCCATGTCGTACGTGAAGGACAGGCGGCCGGCGGCGACGGAGAATGGGGACGAGGTGGCGGCGTGGGCAGAGAGCGGGAGGGAGGACGCCGCGGCGAGCGCGCCGTACTCCATTTGTTGGATGCCGACAAAAGTCGACGCGCCCGCCACCAGCGCGCCGTCCGACGCGCGGCGGATCGTTTCGGCCGCCACCTCCAGCAGCAGGCGCTGCTGCGGGTCGAGCGCGGGCGCTTCCGGGGGGGCGACGCCAAACGCGCGCGCGTCGAAGGCGGCGACGCCAGGGAGCATCGCGGCGAAGCGGGCGCGCCGGGCCGGGCCGCCTCCCGGAGGGACGGGCGCGTCCAGATCCCATCGCGCGTGGGAGACGGGGCGCATGGCGTCCAGGGAGGCGCCGGGCGGGAGGCGCGTGACGAGCGCAAGCGCGAGCGGGGCGGCCGCCGGCGGCGCGGCCGCGGGCGCGGCCGCCGGGGTCGCCACAGCCCCGCGCCGCCCGGCCAGCACCTTTTCCAGGTGCGCCGCCACCGCGTCCACGGTGGGGTGGTCGAACGCGAGCGTGGGCGGGAGGGCGACACGCGCCGCGCGCGAGACGGCCGCCGCGAGCTCGACAGCGGCGAGCGAGTCGAGGCCCGCGTCCGCGAAGCGGCCGCCGGGGGTTGGGGGGGCGCCCAGCACGTCGGCCACGACGGTGGCGACGAGGGCGCGCAGGGCGTCGAGGGTGGGGGGCGGGGTGGAAGAGGTCGAGGCGGGCGCCGCAGCCGGCGCCCTCACCGCCTCCCCCTCCTCCACCCCGGCCGCCTCGCCGCCCCCCACCGCCAGATTCAAATCCTGCACAAACTCCCACGGCCTGCGCGCCGTGTTGACGGCGGCGAAGCGGGCGCCGTCGAGGGCGGCGGCGACCGCGCCGGGCGGGGAACCGACCGAGCGCGCGAGGATGGCCGCCACCGCCCCCGGCCGCAGCGGGGTCAGTCCCAGCGCCTGCATGGACGCCGCCAGACTGGCCGCCATGCCGGCGCCGGCAAAGGGGCCGAGCATGGGGGCGCCGACGGGGCGGCCCGCGGCGGCTGCCGACGCGGCCGCCGCGGTCAGCGCCGCGTTGGCCGCTGCGTAGTGCCCGCCGCCCGGGTGGGACCAGGCGGCCGCCGTGGATGATAGGAGCCAGACGTCGGCCGCCGGGAAGGGGGAGCGGGGGGTGGAGGCGGCCGCGGCAGCGGCGAGTTTTGGCGCGGCGAGCGCGCGCGCGGCGCCCTCGCCCAGCACCGCCAGCTCGTCGTGCGCCACGGTGCCCGCCGCGTGCACGATGCGAGCGACAGAGGGGAGGTGTTCCCGGGCCCAGGCGAGGACGGCGGCGACCGCGGCGGGGTCGGCCGCGTCGGCCGCGGCGCAGAGCGCAGCGGCGCCGGCGGCCGTCGCCGCCTCGAGCGCGCCGGGCGGCGCGGCCCCCGATCGGGACACGAACACAACGACGGCCGCGCCCTCGGCGGTCGCGGAAAGGCCGGCGGCGGCGCCGAGGCCGGAGGAGCCGCCGAAAACGACGACCGACCGGCCGGCGACGTGCGCCGTGCGCCGCCGCGTCCGCGCCGGCGCCGCCACCAGCCGCTCCCCAAACGCGCGCCCATCCCGCAGAGCGATGGCGCCGGCGCCTGGGCGGGGCGCCGTGGCGGTGTCCAGGAGGGCGAGGGGCGTGGTGGCCGCGTCGACGCGCGGAAGGTCGACCGCCGCGCCCGCCGCGCCCGCCGCCTCCATGCGCAGCGTGCGCGCCAGAGCGACCGCGGCCGCGGCCGCCGGGTCGTACGGAGGCGGCGCGAGCGCGGGCGGGGGCGTGTGCGCGCCGTAGGTGAGCGTGGCGAGCGGGGGGAGGGCGGGCGTCGGCGTGCGCGCAGCCGCCGCCGCGCGCGCGGCCGCGCGGAAGGCCCAGATCAACCCAGCCGGGTCGCCGCCTTGCTTCGCCGCCTGCACGGCAAACATGCGGTCGATGCAGCCGCGCGCAGACTCCAAGGCGAGGGCTGCGTGCGCGTCGGTGCCGAGGAAAAGGCCCGGCGCTGCTGCGGCAGCGACCGCGTCGATGGTCGCGCCGCGCACCGCGCACACAAAGTGAGGAGCGCAGTCCTCATCGACGCCATCGACCGTTACGAGGTCGGCAAGCACAACCAGGGACGAGGCGAGGGCAAGCCAGGCGGGGCGGCGGCCGCGCGGCAGCGCGCGCGCGGGCGCGAGGGGCTGCGCCACCCACGCCACCCGCAGCGACGCGGGCCCGCCCCGAGGGGCGGGCAAGGGGGCAGCCGCGATGCCGAGCAAGTACCCATCACCGGCGGCCGACACAGCGTCGGCGGCGGCGGTCGGCCAAGCTGCTCCGCCACCACCGCGCCTTCCAACCGCGGGCGGCCGCGACGCCGCCCTTAGCCCGCCTGTCCACGCGAGCGCGGGCGGCAGCGTGGCGCACGGCGCGCGCTGCACGGCGGCTAGGGCCAGGGCGGCGTCGGCGGCGGCCGCACGCGCGAGCGCAGCGTCGGCCGCCGCGGCGGCCACGCGCGGCGGCGCGCCCACGCACGCCCACGCGCGCGTCGACCGCAGGCGCCGCCCGCGCACCAGCACGCACTGGTACCGATGGCTGCATGCGGGAGAGCGCGCGGGCGGCTTGGAGGCGGCCGCGGTGGCGGCGAGCGCGCGGCCGACGGCGACGGAGCCGGTCGCCGCGTCGACCGTGGCGGTCGCGGAAGCCGTCGACAGCGCGCACGGCGCGCTCAGAGCCACTCCCACCAGCAGCAGTGCTCCACCGTTGCCCGCCCACGCCGAGCCGGCGGCGCGCGCGGCGACCAGCGCGATTTCAATCAGCGCCCCCTCAGGCAGCGCCCCCCGCACCCCGCCCAGCGCGCAGTCGCGCAGGCAGGCCAGACGGGGCGAGGCGAGCGGTATGGCAAAGGTGATGCGGGGGGAGGAGGCTGAGGAGGCCGCGGCGGCGAGCAGGGCGCAGCGCGGGGGGGTCGGCCAGGCGCGCGCGCGGCGCCACGGCAGGGGCGCAACGGCCGCACCCCCTGCCCCCATGTCCCGGCTGGATGCCAGCAACGCGTGCGCGTTTGTACCCTGAAACGCAAACGCGCTGACGCCGACCGCGCGCCCGACCGCGGGGTCGGGGCCCGCCGCGCGCGGCACGCCCGCGCGGCCGCCGCCCGCAGACCGCGCCGCCAGGGCAGCCGCCACGTGCGGGTTGAGCGTGGTCAGGTGCAGAATGGGGGCACGGAACCGGCCAGCGACGCGGTCCAGCGCGGTCAGCGTCGCCAGGCCGCCAGCCGCCGCCTCGGCGTGTGCGGTCGCCGCCTTGGGCGCGCCCAGGTCGACCGCGCCCGGCAGCGGGTCGGCCAGGGCGCCGACTTCAATGGGGTCGCCCAGAGGGGTGCCGGTGCCGTGCAGCGCGACGGCGCGCACGTCGGACGGGGTCAAAGAAGCAGCCGCGAGCACCGCGCTCACGGCCGCCGCCTGCGCGGGGCCCGACGGCGCGGTCAAGGACGCCGACCGCCCGTCCTGGTTGACGGACGAGCCGATCCAGAGGAGAGCGGCTGCGGATGGAGGCAGAGCGGCATTCTCCAGGGCATCGACGATGAGCAGCGTCACCCCCTCCCCCCGCCCATACCCGTCCGCCCCTCCCCCCAGCGTCTTGCACCGCCCGTCCGGGGCCAGCATGCCCGTCACGCCAAAGGCGGCGGCTTTGCCGGGGGCCAGGGTGAGGTTGGCGCCCGCGGCGAGCGCACGCGCGAGCGAGCGCGACGCGAGCGCGGTCGCGGCCAGGTGCGTGGCCACGAGCGCGGACGAGCACGCGGTGTCGACCGCCACCGCGGGGCCGCCCAGGCCAAACACGTATGCCAGGCGGCCGGCGGCGGCGGACGCGGCGGCGCCGACGGCGGTGTGGGCGGTCGCGCCGAGGGGGGCGGCCACTTCGGGCCAATCCGTCGTGCCAACCCCGACGTACGCGCCCGCCGTCGCCGCGCGGGCAGGGGAGCCCCTGGTGCCCGGATGCAAGCCTCCGGGGCCGCCAGCGAGGGACGCGAGAGCCGACGCTGCCAGCTCCAGCAAGAGCCGCTGCGCGGGGTCGGTCGCGGCGGCCTCTGCGTGCGCAAGGCCCAGCGCGGCCGCGTCGCACCGGGCGACGCCGGGGATGACGGATCCAAAGCGGCCACGCTCGTGCACGGTGGGGGCGTCGGCGTCCCAGCGGGAGAGGGGGACGGGGGCGACCGCGTCGGCCGAGCGCGCGGCGCCGGGGCGCAAGGCGTGCCGCGCGACAACTGCAAGCACAGGGGCGGGCGGCAGAGGCGGCGGCGCCAGAGCCAGAGGAATGGATGCCGTCGCCGCCGGCGCCACAGCAGCCGGCGGCTGGGGGTCGGCGTCGCTCTCGCTGTCGCTCTCGGCCGCCGGCGGCGGCGCGACCGCGCGCGGCGGCGGCCACCGTCCCTCCCTCCCCAGCGCCGCCTCCACCGCGGCGGCCAACCCTGAGGGCGTTGGGTGGTCGTACACCGCGGTGGCGGACAGGGAGGGTAGCTCGAAGCGGGCGGCGACCGCGTTGCGCAGTTCAACTGCGCCGAGCGAGTCGAGCCCCGCCGCGACCAGGGCGGCGTCCTCGGGGGGGGCGCGTCCCATGATGCTGGTCGCGATATCCAGGATAGCGGGAAGGGCAGAGTCGGGAGGGGGCGGAGGTAGAGGCGGGGCGGGAGGGCGGCGCCGGCGGCGCGGCCGCGGCGCTACGGCGGCGGTCGGCGGCAGCGCCACCGCCGCCACCGCCACCCTCCTCTCCTCCTCCACCACCCTCCTTCCAGGATCAACCGCGCCAAAGTAAAAGGGCGCGCTGCCGACGGCGGCCCCGAGCAGGGCGCGCCAATCGATTAGGGCGGCCGCGACGACGGCGGGCGTGGTCGCCGCCGCACTGCCGACGACCGCCGCGAGCGCGGCACACCCTGCGCCCGGCTCCAGCGGCTCCATGCCCGTGCGCCGCAACCGGGCAATGACTGCAGGCGCGGCAGCCATGCCGGTGGCCCAGGCGCCGAATTGAATCGCGCGCCAGGGCGCGCCCGCGGCGGCCGCCCCCGTGACTGTCGCGTCGAGCGCGCCGTTGGCCGCCGCGTACGCGCCCTGGCCCGGCGCGCCAAACACAGTGGCGGACGAGGTGAATGCGATGGTGTGGCGGACCGGGTGGGCGGCGAGGGCGGCGCCGAGCGCGGCCGCGGCCGCTGCTTTGGGCGCGGCGCTCGCGCGCACGCCCGCGGGCGTCGCGCGCGCCAGGGACGCGTCTGCGAGGACGCCGCCGCAGTGGATGACGCCCGCGATGCCGCGGTGGGAGCCGGCGGAGCGCACGACGGCGGCGGCGGCGGCGGCCGCGTCGGCGCGGCACGCGACGTCGCCGCGCGCGGCGACGACCGCGGGCGCCAGCCGCCCCCGAGCCGCGTCGCCCAGCAGCGTGCCAGGCGTAGGGTCGATGCGGGACCGCCCGACCAACGCCAGCGCGCGCACGCCCTGGCCCGCGAGCCAGCGCGCGGCCGCGCCGCCGAGCGCGCCGCCGCCTCCAGTTATGAGCCACACCGCCCCCGGCGCGTCCTCCCTCGGCTCCGCGGGCGCGGCCACGATGACCACCACTTTTCCCACGTGGCGGGCGGCCGCCACGTCGCGCAGGGCGGATGGCGCGGCGGCGAGAGGGTACTCGACGCGCGGCAGGTCTGGCGCGCCGCCCGCCACCGCGTCGGCCGCTACGCGGGAGACGAAGGACGCCAACCGAGCCGCGGGCAACAAGTCGATGGCCACAATGGCGTACCGCACGTCGGGCCGCTCCTGGGCGGCGCGTGCGGGCGACCAAATGTCGCGCTTGCCGATTTCGGCAAACGTCGCCCCGGGCGCGGCCGCCGCCAGGGATGCCGCCACAAAGCCGGGGCTGGTGAGCGAGTTGAGGATGAAGCGCGGGAGGGGGAGGGAGGGAGGAGGCGACGCGGCGGTCGCTGTCGACGCGCAAAAGAGCGCGTCGGCGAACACCGTGTCCCTCGACCCCAGCGCCCCCGCCGCGCCCGCCGCCCGCGCCGCGGCACGCCGGCTGGGCGCTCCCGCGGTCGCCACAGCCGCCACGCGCGCGCCGGCGAGGACGCGCAGCGCGGCGAGGCCGACGCCGCCCGCGCCGCTGTGCACGAGCGCGCCCTCCCCCGCGCCCGGCGCCCCGCCCACCGCGTCCAAAGCCGCGTGCACGGTGGCGTACGCGGTGGGCAGGGTGGCGGCGCCCGCGAACGAGGCGCCGGGGGGGAGGCGGGCGAGGAGGGACGGGGCCGCGTCGACCGCGCGGCCGAGCGCGCCGGGGGCGAGGCCGAAGACGGCGTCCCCGACCGCGAACCCGGTGACGCCGGGGCCGACGGCGGACACGATGCCTGCCACGTCGCCGCCCAGGGCGCCGGGGTCGCGGCCGGGGTAGGCGCCCAGCGCGTTTAATGCGTCGCGGAAGTTGACGCCGACCGCGCGCACCGCGATCCGCGCCAGGCCCCGAGGCGGGCCAGAAGCCGGCAACGCGACCGGTACCAACGACCCGAACGAGCCGCGGGGGCGGGGGTCGAGCCGGATGTCGAGGCGGGGCGCGCGCTCGCGCGCGGGGAGCAGGCGCGCGGCGGCCGCCGCGCCGGCGGCCACGCGCGTGCCGAAGGCGCCGCCGACGGGGCGGGAAGGCGAAGTTGCCAGCGCGTGGGCGTCGGCCCGCGCGCGCCGGTCGCAGGCGGCGTCGACGGCGAGCGCGGCGAGGCCTGCCGCCGGCGCCTCGCCCGCCGCGACGCGCGCCAGGGCGGCCGCCGCGCCCGCGGACCGCGCGTCCCGGCCCAGCGTGGTCACCGCGGTCACGCCGGTGGGCGCGCCCTGCAGAGCGGCCAGCAGGGCGGCGGTGGCGGCGACGGGCGGGAGACGGCGCGGCAGGGAAAGGAGGCGCGCGGCGGGGGCCGCGGGCGCCGCGCGTCCCGCCCTCCTCCGGTCGGCCGCCGGCTCGACCACTTGCCACTCGGTCTCGTACAGCATGTCGAGCGGCGGCGCGACCGGCGCGGGCGGCTCGGCGCGCGGCGGCGGCGCGCGCGCGGCGACGCGCGCGAGCGCAACCGCAAGGCGCCCCGACGCCGCCTGCCCCGCGGCGCCCAACAGGGCGCCACCGTCGTCTGTCTCATCCGTGACCGCGGTCGCGCGCAGCGCGCCGGCGGGCGCGTCGCGCGCGCCGCGTGCGCGGCGGAGCCACGCCGCGCCGACCACCGCGGGGATGAGCAGGCCATTGCCGCTGCCCAACGCGGCTGCCAAGTGCAGCGTGGCATCGGCAGCGGCCGGATGGGCCAAAAAGCCGGCCACGCCGGCGGGCGGGCCGCGCACGGCAGCCGTCGCGGCGGCGCGTCTCCGAACGCGCCGCCGCACGGCGGCGCGCCCGGGTCGCCTCAAGGCCGAAGAGGACCGAGGGGTGTTGCGAGAGTGTTTAATGGACTCTCCCGCCGCCGCGCGCGGCAGGGCGGCAAATGAACCGCGCGCGGTGGGCGCACCGCCGCGCGCGCGCAGCACGACTGCGCCGGCAGTCGCGTCGACCGCCACCACCAGCACGCCCGCCACCGGGCATGGCACCATGAGCGCCGTGCCCAAAATGACGAGCGGTGTGTCGGGAGCCAGCATCGCCCCCGCGGCGGCGGCCGCGGCCTCGAGCGCGGCGGTCGCGGGCAGGATGGCGGTCCCCGCGACCGCGTGGTCGCCCAGAAAGGCCAGAGCGGGTGAGCGCAGGTCGAGTTCAAAGACCGCGTTGCCCACGTGGCGGCCAGCTTCCAGCGTGGGGCGGGGGACGGGCCAGGCGACGGCGCGGCGGTAGAGGGGGTCGCTGCGCGCGAGCGGGGGCTCCCGTGGCGCCGCCACTAGCGCGTGCGCATTGACGCCGCTCATGCCAAACGAGGACGCGCCCGCGACACCACCGACGGCGGCGGGGCCGGCGCCGCGGGGGGGTGCGGCCGCGCCGCGCCAGTCGGCCAGGGCGGCGGCCGCGTGCGGGTTGAGGGCCGCCAGGCGGGCGACGGGCGGCGCGCCACCCTGCGACGCACACATGAGCGCCCACAGCATACCCAACGCGCCAGCCGCGCCCTCTGTGTGCCCCAGGCGCGCCTTGGGCGCGGCGAGCGCGAGCGGCGCCGCGCGGCTCCCGCGCCCGAGCGCGGCCGCCAGCGCGCCCAGCTCCAGCGGGTCGCCCAGCGGTGTGCCGGTGCCGTGCGTGGCCATGGACGCGACGTCGCGGGAGTCGACGCGCGCGTCGGCGAGCGCGGCGCGCACCACGGCCGCCTGCGCGGGGCCCGACGGCGCGGTCAGGCTCGACGCGGTACCGGCTTGGAGCACGGCGCTGCCCCGGAAGCGGCCCAAAGGAGGCGCGTCGGATGGCCAGGTCCCTGCTGGCGCGACGAGGGCGAGAGCGACGCCCTCGCCGCGGCCGTAGCCGTCGGCGCCGGCGTCGAAAGCCTTGCAGCGCCCGTCGCCCGCGAGCGCGCCCAGGGACGCGATGCCGGCCATGGTGCCCGGCAGCAGCATCATGTGCACGCCGCCCGCGAGGGCGGCGGCGGCGGCGGCGGAGAGGGCGGCCGCCGCGGCGAGGTGCGCCGCGACGAGCGACGACGAGCACGCCGTGTGCACCGCCGCCGCGGGCCCCGACAGGTTGAGCGCGTGCGCCACACGGCCGGCCAGGAAGTCCATGCCGGAGCCGGCGACGACGGCGGGGGAGACGGCTGCGCCGGTGGCTGGAGGGGAGGGGAGGGGTGGGACGGGCGCCGCGCGAGCCGGCGCCTCTCGGTCTCTCTCCCCCCCTCTCTCCACGCACCGGCGACCGCCGCCACAAACTCCTGGTGCATGACGCCTACGTAGAGCCCCACGCCGCCCCCCGCCGCGGCGTCCGCAGGGGCCAGCGGCACGGGCGCGAGCGCCGCCGCCGCGCACTCGAGCAGGCGCCGCGCCTGGGGGTCGAGCCCCGCCGCGTCGCCGGGCGCGAGGCGGAACGCGGCCGCGTCCACGCGGTCGGCGCCGGGGAGCCAGGTGGCCAGGCGCACGTTGGCGCGGCCGGGGGACGCGATAGGGGCCCAGTGGCGGTCGGCGGGCCAGCGCGCGGGCGGCACGGGCGCGACGCTGTCGCCGCCGGCCGCCGCTGAGGGCCACAGGCCGGCCAGGCCGATGGGGGGGCCGGTGCCGCCAAATTGGCAGGACGCGGAGACGATGTCGAGGTCGGGGTGCGTGAGGAGGGCTGGGGAAGGAGGGGGCGGGAGGGGTGCCGCGGCCGCGGCCGTCTCACCGCCGCCGCCGCCGCCGCTCGCGTCCAGCAGCGACACCACATACGCCGTCAGTGCGGCGGGCGTGGGGTGGTCGAACGCGAGCGAGGCGGGGAGGGACGCGCCGCCGAGGGCGGCGGACAGCGCGTTTCGCACGTCGACCGCCGCGAGCGAGTCGAGGCCCGCGTCGGCCAGCGGCGCGCCGGGCGCGGGCACGGCGCCCAGGGCGGCGGTCAGGGCGGCATTGACCATGGCGGCGGCGGAGGAGGAGGCGGCGGCGGCTGGGGAGGGGAGGGGAGGTGGGCGCGGCGCGGCGACCGCGCGCTCGGGCGCGGCGGGCGCCGCCTTTGCCGCCCCCCCAAGCAGCTCTCCGTACAAGCCCCCCCCGTCCGCGGGCGGCAGCCGTCCCCACAGAAACACGTTGGCCACCGCGACGGGCTCGCCCGCGAGGCGGCCGCCGGCGGCGGGCGCCGCGGACGCGCGCACGAGCGCGGCGAGCGCGGTGGCGCCCGCCGCCGGCGGCAGCACGCCCAGCCCCGCGCGCGCCGCGCGCGCGGCAAAGCCGGGCGTGCGCACCGCCATGCCGCGCCCGCCCCAGGCGCCCCAGTTGGCGGCCGACGCGGGGACGCCGGCGGCGGAGGCCGCGGCGGCCGCGGCGGCGAGCGCAGAGTTGGCCGCCGCGTACGCCCCTTGCCCGCCCGACCCCGCAAACGCGGCCAGGGACGACATGAGGTGGAGGCAGGTGAGCGGGGAGCGGGGGGCGGGGGCGAGGAGTAGGGACGCCCCAGCGACCTTGGCCCCAAACTCGGCCCGCGCGCTCGCGGGCGTCACCTTGGACGCCACCGCAGGCGCCAGCACGGCGCCCGCGTGCAGGAGGGCGCGCGGAGGAGAGGCCGCGCCGCGGGAGGCGGCGGCGGACGCGGCCGCGGCCCCCGCGCGCGTCGCCGCGTCGGCCGCGGCGAGCACCGCGACGCAGCCTGCCGGCGCGGCCGCGGCGTCCAGCACGGTGTCCTCGCCCGCGCGCCCGGTGCGGCCGATCAGGGTGAGGCGGGAGGCGGCGGGGGAGGACGCGGCGAGGAACGCGGCGAGCAGGGACCCGACCGCGCCGGCGCCCCCGGTCACGAGCGCGTTGGCCGCCGCGGCCCGCGTGGCGCCTTCCTCAGTGGCCGCGGCTTTGGGCGGTGGCGCACGCAGGAGGCGGGGGCGGGCGAGGGCACCGCCGGCCACGGCGCGCGCGTCGGCGGCGGGCGCCGCGCGGGGGGTCGCCGCCGCGGCCGCCGCCTCGGGCGCGTCGTCCAGAGCTTCCCACCGCGCCCCAGGATTCTCAGCCGCCACGACGCGGAGCAGGCCGGCCGCCGCAGCGCCCGCGGCCGCCGCGGCGGGCGACGGCTGCGCGCACGGCGCGGCGCGCGCGCCGGCCACCGCGCCCGCCGTCGACAGCGTGGCGCCGCCGGCGGGCACGCCAAAGGCGCGCACGTGCGCGACAGCGGCCAGGGCGGCGAGGAGGGGGGAGGCACCCGCGAGGCGGGGAGGAGGGCGCAGGCGCGCCGGCCGCGCGCGCTCGGCCGCGACTGCCGGCCACGCCCGCCCCCGCCCGCCGCCCCGCCCGGCCGGCTCGTCCACGCGCCACTGCGTCACGTACAGGCTGGAGGAGGCGGTGGGCTCCTGGGGCGCCGGCGGCGCCGGCGCACGCTTGCCGAGCAGGCGGGCGACCGACGCGCCGCGCGCGGCGCCACCGAGGCCGTGGTCGGACTCCAGCCGGTCGCCCGAGGGCTGGTGGCGCACGCAGGTGGCCCACAGGCCGCCGAAAGTGGCCCGTGCGCGCGCCGAGACGTAGGCCGCGGCGCCGGCGACAACGAAAGGGCCGCCCGCGTCGGAGGCCGCGCCCGCGTCGCGCGCGACCCGCAGCGCGTCCGACCCCGACGCCGGGCCCAGCTGCATGGCGGCGTCGACGGCGGCGGGGGGGGCTTGGAAGCCGGCGTCGGGCGTCCAGGCGGACGAGGGGAGGGAGGCTGAAGGGAGGGAGGGGGGTTCGGGCAGGGGGCGCGCAGCCGTGCGGCCCCGCCACCACGCCCACGCCACGCACCGATCCAGCGGGACGAAGGCTTGACCGCGGCCGCTGCGGCCAGGGTCGACCGCCGGCGCTTGGGCGGCGGCGCGGCGGCGACCGCGGCGCCGACACGCGACACGCGCGCCCTCAAACAAGCCCCGCGCCCCGCCGCGCCCACGATGACCCCGCCGTCGGCCCCCACAGAGCATTCGAGCACAAGAGAGGTCCCGCGGTCGAGCGGCAGCGGCACAGGCGCGGCGATGGCGACGCCCGCGAGCGTCGGCGCGTTTGCCCCCGCGCGCGCCGGCGCGTGCGCGAGCGCCGCCGCTGCCGCCGCCGCCGCCTCCATCATGCCCGCGCCGGGCAGGATGGGGCGCCCGCCCACGATGTGGTCCCACAGGTGGGCGAGGGGGGGGGAGGCCAGGGGGGTGGCGAAGCGGGTCGAGGCGAAAGAAGAGGCGAGGTGGGCGGCGCACGCGGCCGCCGCGAGCGTCGCCCGCGCCCACGGCATAGGCCGCGACGCGCCAAAAACGGTGCCGACATTCGGCGCCACCCTCAGCAGCGCGTGCGCGTTGACGCCCGACATGCCGAAGGACGAGGCGGCAGCGAGCGGGGCGGCCGTCGGCGCCGGCGCGCGCGACCGCGCGACGCTGGGCCGCGGCGCGCCCGCCGCCCACCAGTCGGCCCACGCGTCCGCCACGTGCGGGTTGACGGTGGTCAGGTGCAGGGTCAGGGTGGCGGTGCGCGCCGCCGCGCCGGCGGCCGCCGCCGCCGCGCCGTGCGCGCCGGCCGCGCCCTCCGTGTGCCCCCACCCCGCCTTGGGCGCCAGCAGCGCCAGCGGTCCCGCGCCCGCGCCCGCGTACGCGGCGCCGACGCCCCCGATCTCGATGGGGTCGCCGAGGGGGGTGCCGGTGCCGTGCAGGGCGAGGGAGCCGACGTCGGCCGGCGCCGCGTGCGCGCGCGCGAGCGCTGCGCCCAGCAACGCCGCCTGCGCGGGGCCGGAGGGCGCGGTGAGGCCCGAAGAGCGGCCGGCCTGGTTGACCACGGTGGCGGCGACGAGGGCCAGGGGCGGGAGGAGGGGGGAGGAGGGGGCGGGGTCCGCCGTCGCCGCCAGGCCCAGGAGCACGCACCCCTCCCCCCGCCCATACCCGTTGGCCGCCGCGTCCAGCGACCGGCACCGCCCCTCCACCGACAGCGCGGCCAGGGCGGCGAGGCGGGCCGCGGTCTCGGGAAGGAGCATGAGCGACACCCCCCCCGCCAACGCCACCCCCGCGTCCCCGCGCTCCAGCGCGGCGCCTCCCGCGTGTGCGGCGACGAGGGAGGAGGAGCACGCGGTGTCCAGGGCAACGCAGGGACCGGTGAGGGAGAGGGTGTAGCAAATGCGGCCGGCGAGAAAGTGGAGGCCCGTCCCCGTCAGCGCGGCCGCGGTTTGGGGCGCGCCCGCGGCGTCCAGCACGGCATAGTATTCGTGGAAGACGCACCCGATGAAGACGCCGGCGCCGGGGAGGGAGGAGGCGGGCACGAGCGGCGCGGACGCCGCGAGCGCGGCCGCCGCGCACTCGAGCGCCAGGCGGGCCTGGGGGTCGGTCGCGGCCGCGTCGGCGGGCGATATGCGGAACGCGGCGGCGTCAAAGGCGCCGGCGTGGGCCGCGAGGAAGGAGGCGAAGCGGGGGGCGGCGCGCGACGCGTCGGCGAGCCAGCGCGACGGCGGCGCGGGGGAGGACGCGTCCGCGCCGGCCGCCAGGAGAGCCGTGGGCGGGGCGACATCGAGTTGGGCGTGCACCGGGGCGGTGGGTGGCGCGGGCGCGCGGCAAGCGATGGCGACGAGCGCGAGAGCCGAGCCGGCGGCGGGCGCGGCCGCGACGACCGGCGCCGCCACCGCCTCCCCGCCCCCAAGCAACTCCCCGATGCGAGCCGCCAGCGCGGCCGGCGTGGGGTGGTCATACACCGCGGTCGCCGCCAGGCGCACGCCGAAGCGGGCTTGCAACGCGTCGCGCAGCGCGACGGCCGCGAGCGAGTCGACCCCGGCGTCGGTCAGCGGTGCGTCGGGCGCGGGGGGGGGGGCACCGGCCACGTCCGCGGCGGCGGCCAGGACGGCGGCCAGGATGGTGGATTGAGGGAGAGCGGGAGGGCGCGGGCGAGGGGCGGGGGTGGCGGCGGGCTCGGCGGCGGGCACGGCCGCCGCGGCGGCCACCGCGCGGCGCTCCCGGACCGCGACGCCCGCCGCCAGCGCGCGCAGGCCGCCCCTCCCGTCCCCGCACGCAACCTCCACGCGGTCGCCGGCCGACGCGCGGGCGGCGGCGTGGGTGGGGGAGGGGGTGGGGAGGTACGCGGCAAACGCGGCGGGCGCGCGCGCGGCCGCGCGCGCGCGCGCCCCCCCCGCCAGCGCCAGACTGGCCGCCGCGGCGGCCAGGGCGGGGTGCGTCGCAAACGCGGTGCGAGTGGTGGTGCGGGCGTCCAGGCGGGCGATGGAGGGGGCGGCGGGGGGCGGGGCCGGCGCGGCGAGCGCACGGCAGCGGCGCGGCGCGCGGCGCGCGCGGGCGGCCGCCCCCACCGGCGCCAGCCGCCCGACCAACGCGCCCACCCCGACATTCACGCCGCCGTCGGCGGCGACGACGATGGTGAGCGCGGCGGACGCCGCCCGGCGCAGGGGGGGGCCGACGAGCGCGGCTAGCAGGGCAGGCCGCGCCGGAGACTCAGCCGCCAGCGCGGCTCCCGCCGCCACCGCCGCCTCGCACAGCGCGACCGCGGGCAGGGCCGCGCCCGCGTCGGCGAGCCAGGCGAGGGCCGGGGCGGCGAGCGGGGTGGCGAACGACGCGCCGGCCGCGCGCGAGGCGAGCGCGTGTGGCCGCGGCCGGAACCAGGCCCGCGCCCGACGCCACGGCAGCGACTCCAAAGAGTCGGCAGCGGGCGTACCGGGCAGCCAGATGGCGTGCGCGTTGGTGCCTTGGTACGCAAACGCGGAGACGCCAGCGTGGGCCGGCGCGCCCGCGCCCGCGCACGCCGCCCGCGGCAGCAAGGCACGCCCGCCCGCCCTCAACGCCGCCCGCACGTGCGGGTTGAGGGTGCGCAGGTGGGCCAGGGCGACCGCGGGCCCCCCCGCGGCAACCGCGGCTGCCGCGCGCGCGCCGACAGCGCCCGCCGCGGGCTCGCCGTGCGCGGTCGCTGCCTTGGCCGCGCCGAGGGCGAGGCCGCCGGGGGCCGGGTCCAGGGCTGCCATGGCCGCGCTGATCTCGATGGGGTCGCCGAGGGGGGTGCCGGTGCCGTGGAGCTCGAGGCGGGAAAGGAGCACGGGGGCGGCCGCGCCGCCGCGCGCCGCCGCCGCCGCCGCGCGCAGCACTGTCTGCTGCGCGGGCCCGCTGGGCGCCGACAGGGACGCGGACCGACCGTCCTGGGCGACGGCGGATCCGGCGAGCAGGGCGAGCGGGGGTTGGGGGGGTGACGCGCCGCGCGCGACGCCCGCCCCCGCCCCCTGCAGCACGAGCGCGACGACCGCCTCCCCCCGCCCGTACCCGTCCGCGCCGCCGTCGAGCGTTTTGCAGCGGCCGTCGGGGGCGAGCATGGCGGCGCGGACGAGGATGGCGGGGGTGGCGGGGCGGAGCGTCAGGTTGACGCCCGCCGCGACGGCGCGCGACACCGCCGCCGCGCCCCTCAAAAATAGCGCCCCGCTCATGTGTGCGGCGACCAGGGACGAGGAGCACGCGGTGTCGACCGCGATGCAAGGGCCTTTCAGGTTGAGGGAAAAAGAGACGCGGCCGGGCGCGGCCGCCAGCGTGCCGCCGCCCGCCGTGTGCGGCGTGGCCGCGCCCGCGGCCCCGACGTCGAGCGCGTACTCGACGTAGGAGATGCCGACCGCGACCGAGACGGAGGAGGGGTCGGCAAGGGGGCCTGAGGGGGGTGGGGGTCGCGCGGTCGCGCCGCGCGGCGCCCGGCCCACCACCCCACCACCCCCCTCACCCTCGCGCATCGTCGCCGCCGCCAGCGCGGCGGCTGCCGCCTCGAGCACGAGCCGCTGCTGGGGGTCGAGCGCGGCCGCCTCGGCGGCGCCGACCGAAAACGCGGCGCCGTCGAACGCCGCCGCGCCCGGCAGCGCCGCCACGAAGCGGGCGCCGCCGGGGGTGGGGAGCGCGTCCACGTCCCAGCGGGAGGGGGGGACGGCGGACACGGCGTCGGGGCGGGGGCGCGGGAGGGAGGACGCGAGCGCGACGAGCGAAGCGGGCGGTGGGGGCGGCGCCGCCGCAAACGGCGCCGCCGGGATGTCGGGCAGCGCGTACAGGGCGTCCAGGTCGTCGTCGTCGAGGCCGGCGAGCGTGAGGGGCTGGGGTGGAGGGGGGGGTCGGGCGCGCGCCAAAACGGCGCCGCCCGCTCGCTCCCTCGTCCGGCGGCCTTGCCTGGGCGCCAGGTGACGGCGACATGGTGGCGAAGCGCGTGTGGTGTGGGAGTGAAGAAACGCGCGAGCCGGAAACGGTCGGTTTTGAGGGGGGGCGGGCGGCGCCAGCGTCGAGAGCGCGCGGCGAGCGTTTAGGCCCGCCCACACTGCGCCCTGCCGCCGCCGCTCACCTCCCGGCTCTCGCCGCCCCGCCCTCCCCTCGCGCGGCACGCCCCCCGCGCCCCCGCCACCGCCTCGCCCGCCCGTGCATGCTTGCGCCGCTCCCCTCGGTCTCCAGGTGCGCCCGCGGCCGCGCTCGATGCGGCGCGCGATCATGGGGTCTCGCGCGCGGCGGGAGGCGCGCCCGCCGGGCGCGCACGCGCCTGCCGCCGCGCACCCCACCCATCGACGCGCCCCCACCCCCACCCCAGCATCGCCGACGCCGTCCTCGCGACCGCGTCCGACTCCGACCCGCCTGCGCGTGCGTGCCGAGCGCGGTGAGGGAGGGGGACGACGTGCCCCTGCGCCCCCGCGCGCCCACCCCGCCCGTTTCCCGCTCTCCTCTCCCCAGTCGCCGACGGCGCCCTCCTCGCCCTCTCCACCCTCCACGACACCAACCTGGCCCGCGCCCTGGCCCTCGTCGACGCGCGCGCCGTCACCCGCTTCGTGGGCGCGCCCTCGCGCCGCGCCGCCGCCGCCGTCGCGTCGGCGTCGTCCGCGGGCGCCGCCCGCCACGCCGTCCTTGGCTCCCACTGCGACTGCGAGTCGTTCTACTACGACGTCATCGCCCGGGGCGAGGCGGGCGCGTGCAAGCACGTGCTGGCGGCGCGCGTCGCGCGCGCAGTCGGGGGCGACAGCGTCGAAACCGTCCCGGACGAGGTCCTGGCCCGCCTGCTGATCGCGGGATGACGGCAGCCCGCATGCTGCTGCAGCGCGCGGTGCGGCCGGAGGCGGTGGCGGCGGCCGCGGCCGCGGCCGCGGCCGCCGCTGCCCACCCCCCCGCCGACCACTCTTTCCTCTCCCGCTCCTCCCTCATCTGGGGCGCCGTCCTGCTCCACGTCGCCGCCGCCGCCTACCTCGCCGTCAGGCTTGCCGCCGGCCGCGGCGGCCGCGGGGGGGGCGGGGGCGGCTCGCGCGCGCGCGCGCCCCGCGTCTCTGCCGCGTACGACTTTGGCGCGCTCGCCCTCCCCCCCCTGCGCGTCCTCAAGTACAAGGCCGCCCAGGCGGCGCGCGCGGCGGCGGGGCGGGGGGCGGCGGCGGCCGCGGGCAAGCGCGCGGCCGACGCGGGGCCGGGGGCGGCGCTCGCGCCGCTGGCGCCCGCGCCGTCCGGCACCATTCCCGCTGTCGCCGCCGCGTCGCCGCCGAGAGCGGTGCCGGCCCCGGCCGCCGCCGCCGTCTCCCCGGTGCGCCTGGGCCTCGGCGCGCCGCTCGCGCGCGTCGCGGCCGCGCTCGGGCTGGGGGCGGCGCCGGCGGCGCGCGAGGCGGTCGCGTGAGGAAGGGTGCATGTGGCAGGGCACGGGCCGCCTGCCGCGCGTGTAACAAACAGCGGGGAGAGAGCGGGCAGAGGGCGCTCGGGCTGTCGCCACATCCGATCCAAACGCGGCGCGCGCCAAAGCCCGCGCAGGCGTCTCGCCCCCTCCCGCGCCACCCGCGCACGACGCCGCCCTTCCGGGCGCGCGCGCGAAAGGCTCACGCGATGGCCGCCGCCTCCCTTCCGCCCCGCCGACGCGCCCCGTGCCTCGTCGCCGCCGCGGCCGGCCCCGCGCTCCGCCGCTCGGTGACGCTGCGCGCCCCCTCGCCGCCGCCCGCGTCCCTGCGCGCCGCGTCGTGCGTCGCGAGCGCGGCCGCGGCGGGCGACCACGCTGTGCGCGAGGCGACGCCCGCCGACGCGGCCGCCCTGTTGGCGGTGGAGGTGGCGTGCCGCAACCCGGCGTGGGGGGAGCTGGCGATTAAAGTGAGAAAGAGGGGAGGCAGGGGTCGCGAAACCGCCGAGCGGTTTCGTCCGTTTTCTCACGCCCGCCCGTCTCTCTCCCCTCCCCAGCACGAGCTCAACTCGGCTCTGGCCACCGTGCTCCTGGCGGAAGCGCCGGCGAGCGACGGCGAGGGCGACAGCGCCGCGGACGAAAACGCCGACCCCGCCTGCTCCTCCTCCACCTCCTGCCGCGGCCTGGCCATCGTGTGGACGGTCGCTGACGAAGCCCAACTCCTGGAGCTCGCCGTGACCCCGTCCTGGCGCCGCCGCGGCGTCGGCGCCGCGCTCGTCGCCGCGGTGCTCGCCACCGCGCCCGCGGGCGGGCGCGTCGTGCTCGAGGTGGAGGCCACGAATGACGCGGCGATCGCTCTGTACACTAGCTTCGGGTTTGAGAGGGTGGGGGGGCGCAAGGGCTACTACGGGCTGGGGAGAGGGGACGCCGTCCTCATGGCCCGCCCCGCGGGCGGCGCGGTCGCCGGGGCGGCGTGAGGGTGGTGCACTGCGGCGGTGGTTTGGGGGCGTCTTGTAGCACCAGGGCGCACTGCGGAGAGGGAAGCAAGGAGCACGCGCGCCGCCGCCCCGCTCCACTCTTCGCGCCCGCCCGCCACCATGGTCCGTCCCCCCTCCAACCCCAATCCCGGTCCCGCCACCACCCGCACACCATCCCACCCCCTCCACCTTCTCCCCAGAGCCGGCCCGAGGACGACGAGCTCGCCCTGCCGCCCCCCGGCGACGGCGACGGCGACGACCGCGACTCGCGCGACCTGTCGGGCGGCGACGATGACGACGACGTCGGCGGGCCGGCCGGGTCGGAGGAGGACGAGGGCGAGGACCTGATGGAGAACCTGGAGGGGTGAGAGGAGGGGGGGGATTGGCGGCGGATGGGGGCGGCGGGGGTGGTGGGCGGCCGCGAGCGCGCCTGCCGGCCCAGCGCAGCCCGCGATGGGGTGCTGATGGTCTCGCATGGCCGTGCCTGCGGCACGCGCATCGCGCGCGCGCCGCCGGAGGCGTGCGCCGCCCCCCGCCGAATCCGGCGCCGCGATGCGCCGACCACCCTCCTCCCCTCCCCCAGCGACTACCGCCCCATGCCCGCCCTGGACGCGTACGACGCGGCCGACCTGGACGACAACGTGTCCGACCCCGCGATGGGCGTGCAGGACCGGCTCGCGGCCGAGCGCGCGATGGAGCGCCGCGACGCGCGCGAGGGGCGGGGCGGCGGGCGCCGCGCCCGCCTGCCGGGCGTGCTGGAAGGTGTGTGGGGGAAGGGGTGGGAGGGTGGGAGGGGCTGGGGACGGCGGGAGGGGCGGCGGGCGCGTTTCCCGCCGCCGCGCCGCGGCCGGCCGTCGCGCGCGCCGAGCCCGCCGCCCACCCCTCCGCGCCCCTTTCCTAAGACGACCTCTCCGACGACGACCGGCGCCCCACCCGCCGCCGCCGCGTGGACGCCGCCCAGGCCGACGGCGGCGGCGCGGGGCCCGACTTGGGCGTCGACCTCGCCAACGCGCGCGGCCCGCCGCGCGAGTACCTCAAGCAGGAGCCCGTGCGGCGCGCGGTGGCGGCCGAGTTCAAGCGCTTCCTGCGCACCTTTGTCGAGCCCGGTGAGGGAGAAGAGGGAAGAGGGAGAGGGGAGGGAGGCGCGCGCGCCCCGCGCCGGCCACCCCGCGCCCGCGCGCCCACCCCGCCCCCCCACCCCCCCCCCCAGGCGGCGGCGGCGAGCGCGTGTACCGCACCCGCATCCGCGCCATGTGCGCGGCCAACGAGACGTCGCTCGCCGTGTCCTACACCCACCTCTGCTCCACGTTGCCCACCATCGCGGTCTGGGTGGCCGACGCGCCGCGCGCGTTGCTGGACGTGCTGCACGGGGCGGCGTACGAGGTGGCGCTGGAGGAGTTTCCCGAGTTTGGGAGCATCCGGCGCGAGGTGTTTGTGCGGATCGCCGACCTCCCGATCCAAGACTCTGTGCGCGACCTGCGCCAGTACCACCTCAACAAGCTGGTGCGCGTGTCGGGCGTGGCCACGCGGCGCACGGGCGTGTTCCCGATGCTGCAGGTGAGGGGGGAGGGGAGGCGGGAGGAAGGGCGCGCGCGCGCGCGCGGCCCGCCCCCCCCCCCCCCCCCCCCCCCCCGCGGGGGGGGGGGGCGCGGGGGGGGCGCCCCCGCGCACCCGCCCGGCGCC
>Ga0315294_10001112_pt1 | contig 28936 bp, 20 predicted proteins | sample YL17G13_40_MG_FD_203626 | JGI IMG/M metagenome (GOLD analysis project Ga0315294, IMG submission 203626) | Sediment microbial communities from Yellowstone Lake, YNP, Wyoming, USA - YL17G13_40 | ecosystem: Environmental > Aquatic > Freshwater > Lake > Sediment | place: USA: Wyoming | collected... | reverse complement strand
ACAAATCGGCAGCCTTAACAAGTTAATGGCTTTTCTGGGTCAGAATATAGATATCAATAACATCTCAACCTTGGATTTGCAGAACTACAAAAGAAGGATACAGAAAAGCCATGTGTCAGTCTGCAGGTTGAACCCGCATATAAGTATCATGAAGGCGTTATTTCATTGGGCCAGAAAGAATGATGTTCTTGCGAACATCCCGAATATTGATGCTGTCTCAAGAGGCAAGATAATTCATCAGGAAAGGTTCACCTTTAATTCGGAACATATAACCCGATTGCTGTATGTGGCAGATGTAAAGATGAGAGCTATGATATGGCTTGGATTAAATTGTGGATTTGGATGTACAGATTGTTCGGAGATTAAATGGAGTGATTTGGATCTTGTCAATGCCAGAGTCAAACTGCCGAGAAGAAAGTCAGGGATTTCAAGAGATTTGCCATTATGACCGGAGACCATTGAATCCCTTGAAAAGATTCCGAGGACAGGCAAACTTGTCTTTTATACATCCAGAGGTAACCCCTATATACAGACGCTCTTAAAGCCTGATGGTAATGGCAACGGGAAATACACAATGTTGAACACGATCACAACAAAGTTTTCAAGGCTGATTAAAAAGTCAGGTGTTGATGTTCCCAAAGGAACGGGTTTCTATACCCTCCGAAGAACTGCCGCCACTATTGCCGCCAGATCAGGCGATCCTTTTGCAGTTCAAAGGCTTCTTGGTCATGCGGATTTACAAATGGCAACAAGGTATGTGCAGGATGTTTCTGCCCAGACGGACCGCGTGATTGAAAACAGCAGGAAGTATGTGTGTGCCAAGAAGAGCGGATGTGAGCAAGCTGGACAATCCAGTATGGCCAAAGGCTAATTGAACGCTACCGCTGTCGTGAGGTTTCTGTAGAGGAGGCTTTGATAGAGATGTACCTTAAGGTGAAAAAACAACCGGGGCCCATACTGAGCTGGTCAGTATAGGCCCCCGAACTAATGCGAAATCATCGCCTAATCAGCAGCTATTAAAGCGGCTTAATACGGCCACAGTGCCGCCTCAAACCACTCACTCGCCAAAATGGCAAATTCCTTGAAGTTAATCTTGTTATCTTTATTCAGGTCGATGTTAGGATCGGCTGGCGACGATAGCCAATTGCTTGCCAGTATCCGAAGGTCGTCGTAGTCAACGAAGCGGTCGCCGTTAAAATCGGGTGTTCGGTTAGGCATATATCTGGGTGGATACAGCCGAATATCATCAAAATACAGCGTTCCTCTACCACAGGGGTCAGCGGGCCCGACACCGAGAGTTATCTTCTTGATCTTTTCCAGGTTCAGGTTGGGGTTATTGATTTTGAAGTCATTCAAGGCAATATCCCATGCCTGCCAGGTGTTTTGCAAGACTATATTGGGGTCAGTGTGGGTGACCGTTGCGGTATCGCCGCCTACGCTGTTGTCATCCTGCAAAGCTACGTACAGCGGTGCAGCGATGTTACTTTTTATACCGATGTCTTGATGGCTCCATGATGATATCGTCATTCCTGGAGCGTTTATATCGACATTGGAGAACTCTGCTGTGCATGTTGCCGCAGTGTTATGAGCGGTCACCGCTAAACCTACATAGATTGGCAACGCCAACACAGGGCTACCAGTTATCATGCTAACCCAGCTGGTGCCGTTAGCCGAATAGTAAGCCCAGAGGTAGCCAGTGTAGGTGTCAAACTCAAGCTTTACCCAGTATGGAGCGTTAATGTCGGCCATGAATTCGTAGCCGTCCATCTGGTAGTCGTAGCTGGTGCTGACATTGGCATCCGCGACACGATACTGGAAGGCCGCGCCCATGTCGGGCGTGATACACATAAACCCGTTCTTAGAGTTCGGATCCAGCGACTGGCGAATCATCACGCCGGCCTTGGCCCACGGGTCGGTGGGACTGACACTCTCTACCTTCGCTATAATCGTCACGGTATAAGGAGGCACGGCGGCGCCTGTTATTTCCTTGTAGGCGTAGTGGAACTCATCGTGGTATCTTGTTATATTTGGGTCTTGTCCTTGCCTCAAGTCCGGCACATTCCAGATGTCTTCGCCGGTGGCGGTAATTGTGTATGGGTCAGTTCCCGTAAAGCTGCCGACGGATGCAGGCCAGCCTCTATACCACAGCTCCAGTGACTTGACGCCTTCGGCAGTCCAATCACATGGGTCAACAAATGTGCGGGTGGCATTTGAATCATGGGGCGACCCAACGTTATTGTAATCAAACGGCATCGACTGTAGGCCTTCGTGAATAATGGTTTCCTCAGCATATGGAGAGTTAGGATAACCTACAGTCCCACCACCGCCCTTTATCCACGTCACGTGTATTTTGTTGGAGAAATTGTTGTAGTCTTCAAAATCATCCACGAAGACATATTCTGCCGTCGTAAAGCGCCAGACCTCGCCTTTCCACGGACTGCCGGGAGCGCCGCGCTCATCTATTCGCCAGTAGTAAGTCTTATTTTTTTCAAGTAGGCCAGGAACGTAGTTAATGTTTGTGTTAGGATCTGTGATCGTTGTTTTATATACGCCAAGCGGATTCGATATAGTGGCATTGGTCACATTCGGTTCACCGGTGCCGAAATATACATCGTGCGAGGTGGCGTCCTTTCCCCTTGTCCAGCCAAGGGTAGGCGTCTTACGCACATCTGTCGCACGGGTGGCCGGCCTTGGGGCACTGGCGAGGAAGACATTGACTAATCTCGCATTGTCAAGGTAAAAATTCCCTGGGCCCTCGGCGCCATTCTGCAGGGCGAGTATTATTGTCATCTTATTCGCATCCGCCCAGTCAGTGTGGGTATAAGCAGGTGCATCAGAAAGCCCTGAAAAATCAAAGGTATAGGTTCTGTACGCACTGCTCCCGCCGGACCAGGTGTTGCCTACCCATAAGCCGGTCTTCCTGTTTATTCCTGTGGGTGTGTACTGGCTCCAGGTGACAGGGAGGTCGGTCTGCACAACCACCGGCCCGATGGTGACAGTTTGGCCGCTCCATTCCGATACGAGCAGTGTAACATCAACCTGAAGCTTCATATTGTTCAGATTCAACACCCCATCCCGCTTGATAATCCAGTAGCCCGGATCGTCTATGGTATTTTTAACGGGCTGTACACTGAGACTGTAGCTGCCCAACGTGGCTCCTTTTGTAGAGTGACTAAAAGTGGTATCCCCCTGCCACGTTGCTTCCCAGCCGTTCATTCCATTTTCCCAGTCGCCTATCACAACACCCATGCCGGAATACGCAGTCATAAAATCCCAGACCTCACCTTTCCGGATAATGGGCCCATTGACCTCATCAATCCGCCAGTAGTAAGTTGTGTAGAGCTCCAGGGTTCCGGGGTCATAGGAGTTAGGTCCCTGGTTCTCACTGTAACGCAGCAAGCCGGGATGAGAAGCTCTGTTGGCGTCGTTTACATCGTTAAAATTAGTGCCGAAATATACATCGTGCGAGACGGCTCCTGCTCCCGGCGTCCAGCTAAGATTAGGCTCCCCCTGCACATTCACATCCACCGCATGGTCAGCCGGATTAGGTTCGTAAGCCATCCCCTCGCCGACTAATTTCACATTGTCAATATAGTAAACCCCGCCTGAGGTGTAGTTACCCCAATTCGTGGCGAGGATAATACCCAAATATCCAAGGTTGTTAAAGTCGATCTGATTGAGAAGCAAAGAGTAGTCGTATATAAAGGTCTTCGGGCTGTCCCCATTCCAAGAGCCCCAATTTGCAATCTGCCTCAGATTCCACCCCTTAGCCCATGGGGTACCATTGGCGTCGTTGGCGTCTCTGCCTGCCTCGACTATCATATGGAATTCGCTCCAGCCTAGAAAAGCATCCCCACTCCACCCCCCATGCGCCCCACCCCAGTCGCTACTGAGCCGCGTAAGGTCTAACGAAACCTTGAGGTTATTCCTGAATTCGTTAACCTCATTGTTTACTACCAGGCTGCGCGTGATAGCTCGTTGAAAGCTTCCTCCACAAGCATCGGCAATCTTGAGGCTGTAGGTGCCCAATGTATTCCCATCGGTGCTGTAGGTGAAGGTTGTATCGGGGTCGTTGGGATCGACTTGGCTCCATCCGTCTCGGTTGGGGTCGTTGGGGTCTTCAAAGTTACCTATCACGACGCCGTCGCCGTAGGTTATAGACGCCAGGGACAGCGCCACAACAAAAGAAATTAGATAAATAAGTTTTTTACACATAATAATCTCCCTTTATTTTTCTGACAATTTTCATCTCTCTTCTATGACCATAACTTATAGATTTTACAATTTTATTTATACCAAACTCGCCAGCTTATTTCTTTCAAGTAAATTTTTGTCAATTCTTCTTGTAAATTTCTGCAAAAAATAACAAAAAATGCAAAAAAGCGCTCATTTTTGCCCCCTCACTCTTTCGCACCTAAGCGATTTATCTCATTCGGTCTCATCCGGGTGCTATTTCCAATTGCCTGCTGTAAACCCGGACTACCCATAAAAACAAACTGGGGCCTGCGCTGATTCACCCGGCACAGGCCCCAAACTCGTACAAAATCATTGGCTAACTAATACTTTTAGAAAGTAATTAGTAGCGTATTAGCGTTTCCTGCGAATCAGCGCTAAACCAAGACCAAGAAGGGCCATCGTTGCCGGCTCAGGAACCAACTGTGCGTTGTCAAGGTAATAAGTCACGGGACCAACGTAACCCTGGGGACAATTCATGAGAGCGATATCCATGCCAATATTGTACATATAACCACCGGCGGCCGCGGCATCCAGAGCGGCCCAAACAGGAGCGAGTGACCAGATCGCAGTCATCGTGCCGTCCGGATCCTGGGATGGGGCTATATGTGGGGGGTCAAGCTCTGCAAGGTAAGCAGGATACCACGCGCCACCTAACATTGAGTCTATACATGCTGGGTAAACCCATTCGCCTTCCTCGTTTTGGATGCCCATATTGACAGTGCAAAGCCACCGGCTCTCCGGAATCCACCAATCACCAAGTACCCAGTCGGCAGCATACCGCGTTATGTCTATTCTAATCTCTGTGTATGTATGATCCACAATCTTAGCAATTTGGTCACCAGTAAGGATCTTATCTCCTACCTCCCCTGACCACCAACCGACGGGAGCGACTACCTTGAGAGACCCGCTACCCAGAGTAGCCCCGATCGTGTCGTCGGTGTTCGTGACACCCCATGGCTGACTCCATGGAGTTTGGTCCCAGCCGTCCATACCGTTGCCCCAGTCGCCGATTACTTCTCCACAACTGATGGCCGCAAGCGACAAAACAAAAACAAAAGACACTATTAACTTTTTACACATAATTCATCCTCCTTACTTCAAAAACCATAACTTCTTCTTTTTTGCTTTGGCCACAAGCCAAAACAAACATTTATGTGTTTTCGACAAACACACCAAACCTGTGCTTGTCAAAATAACTTTTTAATGGAGCCTAAGAGGCTCGCTTTTCAGTAATCCTTGAACTTTTTCATCCATTCCGGCCAATTTTCAGGCCGCATGTGGCCAGCTTGGGTCCACCGTCCGCCGACGTTATACGAACGGTGCCATTTCAAGGTCCACAGTTCCTTAAGTCCGACTTTCCTGGCAGACCAATCCATAAAGACGGTATCTATGGACCCATTGTGTCGGTTGACGCAAGCACGCTGCATTTCATTCTTGGTAAAGGTCTCGGGGTCGCCTGGGCATTTTTCTGTCAGTGAAGGTGGGTCAGCATCCTTTGGCCAGACATCAGTGAACCACATATCTGCAAATACGGGTATATTATTCGTCGAGCCTTTGTTCTGACAGGTTCTCCAGGAGTCTGAAACGGGAGTACGACCGAAGATGTCGGTCCTGCTTGCTCCTGAGGATAAGGTCGGCGTTGGATTGAGTACCCAGCCATTAAGACCGTAGCTGCCTATATCACTCTCTGTAACACCACTATCGTTTAGCCCTGTGTATTCCCATGCTACATCGGGCAAAGCTCCAACCTTCGGCTCTCCCCCGCCGACCGGTGGCTTTACGGCCTCGGTGCAGAGCCACATCTTTACATTCCTGGAATACGGTTTCATGAGAGCTCTCCAGTATCGGCCATGATCCGTGTTGGTATCCAAACCGTTGATCTGGCCGCTGAAGAAATAACCATTGTTATCATTGCAGTACATCTCATACATAAGGCCCCATTGCTTGAGGTTGAACAGGCAAATAACGGTCCTGGCTTGTTTCCTGGATCGCTGCAGCGAGGGCATCAACATCGACAGCAATATCGCAATGATGGAGATTACCACCAGAAGTTCAACTAACGTAAACGCCTCTTGAAACCGGCCTCTTGCACGGTTAGAAACCTTTACTTCTGCCGCGTCAAATTCACCTTTTTGTTTGCCCATAATAAAAAGCTCCTTACCCTATTTCTATTTTACTTATGTGCAAAACGACAAAACTTTTTGTAAACCAATAATGTTAATATCTGAGTGTGTAGTATACACCTAATCAAACCATATTGCAAGTTAAAAATCAACAATTTTTTAAGATTTTTTTTGCTTTAATAACCGGTTTTTTAAAGTTAAAAAACCGGTTTTTAGGTTATCCAAACGTAATGAGGTTTTCACATATCAGAGATAATCTGTTCTTGTTCATCTCCTTTAGCTTTAATTACCCTTTTTTCCATTATTAGTTCGACGATTACATTGCGTTTCGGTCTCGGCATTTTACCCTGCTGGGAGGCTATTTTAACAATTACACTATTGCCGTCACGCCTGGCGATATAACTGGTCAGCAGGTACTGTCCTGCAAGATAGCCATAGCCGTCACCGGCATCTTCATATAGTGTGCCTTCAGCCATTCCGTTTTCACCTAAACAGACCAGCAGCGTCAGCGGGTTGAGCGAGGGTTGTTCTGTGTTTTGCACTACTCGGCCGAGCGGGATGATGGCTCCGCCGCGGATTTTTAATTCGGGTTGATTAGTGTCTTTGGCAATGTCTTCACCAACCAGTGAAACCGTCCGCCATATACCGGCGGGTTGGTTTGGAATTGGGTTTGACCCGGGTCTCAGTTTCGGCACTATCAACAGGTCTGAGCCGAGCAGGAAGGCGCTGTCCTCGCGCCGCAGTTTCGGGTCAGCGGGGTCGGCGAAGAAGACCGGACGTGCTACCGGCAGGCCGGTTACCGACGCTTCACGGAACAGTGTGTACAGGTACGGCAGTAAGCGATACCGCCGCTCAAGGGCTATACGGCAGCTTTGCTCAACGTCTTTTCCGAATGCCCACGGCTCTTTGTTTATATTGCCCTTCTCGGTATGGCCGCGAGCAAATGGTAATAGCGCTCCTACGCCCATCCACCTTGCAAACTGTTTTGCATCGCCGTTGTTACGGAACCCGCCGATGTCCGGCCCGCAGAACGGCTGACCGGACAGGCCAAGATTAAGGATCATAGATACCGAGTCTTTCAGGTGGTTCCAATCTGCAGTGTTGTCACCTGTCCATGTGGCGGCATATCTGTGGCCCCCGATGAAGTTTGCTCTTGTCAGTACAAATGGGCGTTTATCAGGATTGGCCTGCTGGATGCCCTGACGCGAAGCTTTAACCATCAGCATACCGTAAACGTTATGATATTGAGCGTGCGGCCCCTGTGGCAAGCCGTTGCCGCCGCGATGAATGTTGTCGCTCGGCATTGTTTTTAATGGCGTTTTAAAGACGGACGGCTCATCCATATCGTTCCAAATGCCGTCGACGCCTTTCGCCATAAAGGGTTTGTACAATGAGGCCCACCAGTTTTGTGTTTGCGGCATGGTAAAGTCTGGAAAAGCGCACATACCGGGCCAGACCCTGCCGTTGTATTCGCGGCCATCAGCTTTTTTTACAAAGAAATCGCCGGCAGCGCCTTCGTCATAGACAAAGTAGCCTTTCTTGGCTTTGACACCCGGGTCGATCATCCAAACTGATTTAAACCCCATTTTGTGAAGTTCGTTATTGAGGCCGGCAGGGTCGGCAAAACGATTGGGGTTAAAGGTGAATATTCGAAAGCCGTCCATATAATCGATATCCATCCAGATGACATCGCAGGGGATGTTACGGTTGCGGAATTCCCTGGCTATCTCGCGTACCCGTTTGTCCGGGTAGTAAGAGTACCGGCACTGGTGATAACCGATTGCCCACCTGGGTGGTAGGGGCATTTTGCCGACCAGAGTCGCCAGTTTCCGCAGCACATTCTGTGGGGAATTGGCATCGATGACAATGACAGGGAAACTTGGTCCTTCAGCAGAGAATTTTATGTCTTTGGTCAGGTCAATCTGACATCGCCAGGTAGTATCGGCCAGCACTCCAAAAGCGGTACCATCTTTTCTTACTGCCAAAACCCACGGATGCGACTGATACAGCGATTGAGTTGAACCGTCGTAACCATAAGCGTCGGTATTCCAGCACTCGGTAACATAGCCGTTGCGCAAAAGTGTTCCAGAAACTTCACCGGTGCCGTACAGGCTTGTGCCGGTCTCAATCTTTATAATGGCGGTATGCCTGCCGTTTTTATCCATGCCGAACTGCGGCGCAAGCGTCCATGCGGCGGGGACCTGGCCGATTACATTTGGCTCGCGCTCAAGTGACATTGAAGGAGGTAAATCCTTGACTATCACATTCGGCTCGTAAAAACGAGCGATGCCGTCACCAAGTAATTGTGTCTGGCCAGTTTGTTCTGCATAGCATATAGACAGAACAGATAAGGCAACTGCAATTACCCAGAATTTAAATTGTTTACTAAAAATCATCATGATTTTTCCTTTCAATCCATTTCATAACCTAAAATTTTATCTATTTCAAACTTGCGTCCAAAAAGGACTTATGTAACCTTGGCTATTACCTGTTCCTGGTTAAATCGCTTACCACGCATGGTACACCTCCTTTCTTAAGGTTCTATCATGCCGGTACTCCAATTGCAACTGGTACAGTTTTTGGGGGGCAGGTCAAGATGGTATACTTAATATTTAATCCGAAAGCAGAAAAAAGTGCAGAATCTTGCCAAAAATTAAATTTTCGGCTTTTAATGTACTATATAGAGTGATAATATTAGAAAATGCGTCGTAAGGTAGCAAACTTGTATGATGTTGCCAAAGCAGCCGGCGTAAGCAAATCAACGGCTAGCCTCGTGCTGAATAATAAGCTTGGCAATGGTTTTAGCGTAACCGATGAAGTTCGAGACCGTATTTTGGAGGTTTCGCGGAAACTCGGTTATCGTCCGAATTTGCTTGCGCAAAGTTTATCCAAGCAGAACAAGCAAATGATTCATATTTTAGGCGGCAGTCACGCATTGCACGACTTTGGCGATATTTATCAAACCGCTGTCAATAAAATAGTATCTTTGGTTGATTCCGATTTCGAAGATTACAATATCACAGTTGATATGTCTCTTCATCACGCCAACAAGAGCGAACTTCCTCTCTGGCGTATCAGTGCCGCTATAATTCTGGCTCGCTGCAATCCGGCGACTGTTGAGGATTTGGAGCAAACAAACATTCCCTACGTCGTAATTAACGGACCTGCCGGAAAATTAGGTTCCCAGGTTCTTCCGGATGATGTTAATGGTATGAAATTAGCCGTTAAATATTTTGTTGAGCTGGGACATAAAAGGATAGCTTATGCCGGTCCGGAATGTGTTGCCGTGGATTATTGGTGGGCGGAAAATAATGTTGTGTCTATTCCTGCGTTTTTGAAAGGGCACAGCAGCGTATATGATAGGCATCAGACATATTTAGAACAAATGAAGGCTTACGGCTTAACACCTATGGCTGGCCAAGAACAGGAAAAACCGCTTTCGACGGAAAAGACTTATAAGAATTTACATGATTCCGCAGTAAAATATATACAGAAAACCGTTTTGCAGGACAAAGCAACTGCCATCATAGTTTACGGCCATATGGAGGCTGTTAATCTTGTGCAGGTTGCTCAGGCTTTGAATATTTCAGTTCCTGAAAAACTCAGTATTATGTGTTTTTGCGACCAGCACGCCGCCGATATTATGAGTCCGACTATGAGCTTTATCGATTTGATGTCTGAGGAGATGGGCCAGGCCGCCGCGGAATTATTAATAAGGCAACTGGAACATTCTGAACTAATATCGCCCCAAATAATTAAATTGCCCGAACGGCTTATTATAAGAGGTACCACATCTAAACCGCCTAACGATTAAAAACAGTTATTTTATATTGCTTGTGTTTTAATCACTTGTAATAGTTCAATAATGTGTGCTGGTGAGCCAATTTTGGGCGAAAACAGCGAAGTCGAGGAAATTGATAATATTATCAGCCGGCAGAGAGATATCGCAGGCCGAGTTCCAATTGCCATCATTCGGGTCACTTAGCCAGGCCGAGGTAAAAACGCCAAGCGTGCTGCAATCGATTTGGTCAAGCAGTTCTTTCGCATCACTCAGATTGTTGGCAAACAAGTAATCTTCTACTGTAGCCAGCTGAGCCATGACCGTGGGGTTGCTTAGATTTTCCTTTCTTAACGTATAAAGCCGTACGGGCAGCCTTAAGTTCGCAGCCGTGTAGGAGAAATTAGCATCGATATACTGTTTACGCAGTTGCTGAGTCATTTCGAGGAACAGATACCCATCCTCTACTGTTGGCTCAATGATTGTCCCTTCACCGTAGTCGTTCCAGGTTACAAGCTGGACGATATCCGCGCTGCTTTGCAATGCTCTTTCCAAGGTATAATGGTAGGTCGATGTTCCATATGAACCATATGAGCCCTGTGCATCAATATCAGGATACCAATAATCTAATCCTGCTTCCTGATAAATATCTTTAAATCTTGGAAAAGCACCGGCAATATAATGTGCCCAGCCCAGAGCCCAATAGTAAAACTCATCGAGATGCCCCGTTACAGTACCATATTGAGGAACCGGCCAGTCAAATCCGCCTGTTCTCGCGGCTACATAATTATTTCTATAAGGAAAGAAGTGCGGCTTTGGATCCAAGGCTGCAAACAATGTGGTCCATTCTGAGGAGGTGAAGAACAGAGGCCCAAAGTTCAGTAATACCGGCCTGCCGTCTAATTTCGTATACGAAGGGTCGGTAAAATAGTTAGTTTGCAACCACTGCATTACCGTCGCACCATACACAACGGCCGCGGCTCTGTTGGCAAAGTGGCCAGCTTTGTTCATCTCCGCAACCGTATTATCTTCATAGCAGATGGAAAATTCAAGTCCGGCCTCCTTTACGTACGGGATAAAGCTATTCGTGGCGTCCCTTATCAGGCCGTAATCATAAAAATCATCCTTCCCGTACCAGTCGGCAATCATACCATCTATGCCCGCGAACTTCATCAAAAGCGCCTGAGATGCTAATACGTGTGGGTCATTGGAGTCGTATGGCCCGAAGAGCGGATGGTAATGTGATGCATATGTAGTCGGCGGATTGTAATGTGAGTGGTATGTAGACGGCGGATGGAAGTGTTCCATTGTCCAATGCCAACCCCAGTCTCCGCTGAAAGGCTGAGACTGATACCAAGGCATGTAGTGAGCCATAATTTTTTTGGCGCTGGCGATTCCATAATAAGAGTTATGACAACAGATGGTGAACGCAAAAACTAAAACCATCAGAGTCGCTCTCTTTTTCATATAATCTTCAAGCTTTCTGCAAAACGTCTGGCTGATGAGTACCGACCGTATCATTTTCTCGCAGAGCATAAACTTCGTTCCCAAGCATCACTTCAATTGTCCGAGCTTTTAGCTCGGCTCTGCGTTTTAATATTTCATACCTTCTGCCGAAGTAAACATCATTATAGGTGTAACATTTCCGAGAGCTTCATTATACCGCCTGGAGTTATATTATGCAACAAAAAATGCGATTTCTTTTTCAAGCTTTTCTGGACATTCCCATACATGCAGCAGTATATCTTCTTTGAGCGACTTGTGATACCTTTCAATCTTGCCATTGGTCTGAGGATGATATGGCGAGGCAAATATATGCCCTAATCCCTTAGACTCAAGATAATCACCAAACTCCTTCGACACAAGTGCTGAACCATTGTCGCTGAGCACATTGGTTTCAACAGGCACATCATAAATCCCTGTTGTCTCAAACGCTGATGTTGCAAGACAGCAGCGGGGGTGATGAATCCACCTTAAAAACGTCTGTTTTTTGTTTTGACAATGGGTAGGGGTATAAGTAATGAATATAGGTATGCCGATATTCTTTCCGGAAAAGGTTAATTCCGGAAGGATATATTATGCGAAAACCATTGTTCATTCGAGAATTAAAGCTGCACGAACGCCGCTCTATTTTGTCAAATGCCAAGATTTGACTGAAGACTGGTTTTATCCAGCCCGCCTGCTTGCGAAGCGGGCAGGTGCTTCTTGGGATAGTGCCAATCCCGTTAGAAACCCGTTTCTAAACGGGGTAAACGTGACTAACTGATTGGATTGAATATTTTGTAGGATTTAAGAAACAAAAAATATGAGGAATCACTTAAAGGACTTATTTTGTCTACTCTTGATAATCGCCTAAATAGATGACCCTCCTTGTGTGTTTTATTATATTAATTATATTAAATAAGAAGAAAATAAAATGGCAAATGTAATCTTAAAAGGTCTTACTAAAAAATTTAAAGAGGTGACTGCGGTAGATAATTTAAATATAGAGATAAAGGATAAGGAGTTTGCAGTCTTAGTCGGTCCATCTGGTTGTGGAAAGACTACTACCTTGCGAATAATTGCTGGTTTAGAGGAAGCAAGTGCAGGAGAGATATATATTGGAGATAAGTTAGTAAATGATGTTCAACCTAAAGATAGAGATATTGCTATGGTCTTCCAGAACTATGCTCTTTATCCCCATATGGATGTTTACAATAATATGGCTATTGGATTAAAATTGCGAAAGTTTCCTAAAAGAGAGATTGACCAGAGGGTACAGGAAACAGCCAAGATTTTAGGGATAGAAAATTTATTAAAGAGAAGACCTAAACAACTTTCTGGCGGACAAAGACAGCGAGTGGCAGTAGGAAGAGCCATTGTAAAAAAACCAAAAGTATTTTTATTTGATGAACCCCTTTCTAATTTAGATGCCAAGTTAAGAGTAACTATGAGGGCAGAAATCAGTAAACTTCACCGTAGATTAGGAGCTACCATAATTTATGTAACCCATGACCAGGTGGAAGCCATGACTATGGCAAACAGAATATTTATAATGAATGAGGGTCGTTTACAGCAGTCAGGTACACCTTTAGAAGTTTATAAAAAACCGAATAATAAATTTGTGGCTGGTTTTATTGGTTCTCCAGCAACGAATTTTATAGATTCTGTAATTATCAAAGAAAACGATGAATATTTTATCAAAGCCGAAGGCATGAAATTGAGGGTCCCTAAAGATTTTCATTCCAAAATAACTGATTACATAGGAAAGGAAATAATTTTCGGAGTAAGGCCTGAAGATATTCATGATAAGCGATTCGTTTCTAACGCTGCACCTTCTAATACTATAAAAGCTAAAGCGGAGATAATCGAACCATTAGGAGCAGAGATTTTTATTTACCTTGCTTGTGGAAAAAATTCTCTTGTAGGAAAGATGGATTCTCGTACTCAAGTAGAAATTGAACAAAATATAGAGATGGTAATAGACATGGAAAAGACTCATATTTTTGATCCCAAAACTTTATTGGCTATAGTTTAGCAAAGCTTAATTTAAGAATTAGTATTTAGTTTGAAAAACAAATTAAATATAATGAGGGTAAAACATGAAACGTTTCTCTTTATTTGTAATGATATTTATCTTGGTGGTTGTCATAATAATTGCTATTGTTTCCATGCAAAGGGGAAAAACAATAACGCAAGGGGAAAAAACAACAACTGCAGCAGTTGTCACTGAGGCGCCGGTCGTGGAAAGCAGAACATTACCTAAGGTTCTCAACATGCCGGCCCAAATTGCCGGCGGTCGCCCGGTTGTAATCACTACAGTTGGTATCCCGCCTGACTCTCAGCCTGCCATATTGACTACATGGAAGGAGCAAGCTGCACGTTTCGAGCAAATGTACCCGAATGTGACCATCCGTGGGTCAGACTACGCCTATGCCCCAGACTCGTTCGCTGCCTTGGTGGCTGGTAACCAGGTGCCGACCCTCTTCCAGGTTTACCTGACTGACCCTGGCAAGATGATAGATCAAGGTATAGCTGCCGATCTGTCCAGCATCTTCGCAACCCAGAAACTTGATAAAGTATATAACCCTCGGCTTCTATCTATGGTGTCTAAAAATGGGAAGGTGTATGGTATTCCGATGAAAGTCTATACCATAGGTCTGGCCTACAACATCAAGTTGCTCAAAGATGCCGGTTTCGATGCGCCGCCCACGACTTGGGACGAACTGGTGACGATAGCCAAGAAGACCACCAATCGTGACGCCGGAGTGGCCGGCTTCTCGTTCATCACGGATGGTGCAAACGGAGGAGGCTGGCATATGACGGTCATCGCTTACGATTTTGGTTTCAAGGATACGGATATTATAGCCCGGCAGCCTAATGGAAAGTACAAGGCGGGCTTCAATAATGCTGCGATGCTTTCTGCGATGAACTTCGTTAAGGATTTGCGCTGGAAGTATGATGTGCTGCCGCGTGAGAATCTTGCCTGGGAAACTAACGGTCGGGCATTTGTCACCGGGCGAGTTGCCATGGCGGTAATGGGCGGCGACCAATTCATCGCAATTCGCCAGAACTATCCTGATGCGAATATGAGCAACCTCGGCTTTGCGCCGTTGCCGGTCGGACCCGACGGGATAAGCTACACCCTGGGCGGTGGTGACATTGCCATGGTCAGCTCCCGCGCGACCCCAGACCAAGTTGAGGCTGCTGCTTACTATAGGTGGTGGACTTATTTCGACCCGAATGAAGCTGTGATTCGCTTTAAGATTGGCAAACAGGATCCAACAACCGTCGTTGGCGCCCCACTATATCCGCTCTACACAGGCCCATATCAAACCGCCGGCGCAGAACTTGAACAACAGTACGCCAACCTGCCGGTTAAGAACTACAAACTGTATATGGATGGTATCGTTTCGGACAAGGTCATTATGATGCCTGAACCGGTGATTGCCGGCCAGGAATACTATCTCGCACTGGGCCAGGCCGTCGGCAAGATTGTTGCCGATAAGAGTGCTGACCCGGCTGCCGTTCTCACAAAGGCTGCCGAGACTTATCAGACGAACGTACTCGATTTAATGAAATAAGCTTTTGAACTACCGTTGATTGCCAAAATTTAAAATTTTTCTAAGTTAAGAAGGAAAATCTGGGATATGACAGACACTGTAGCCCTTACCAATGTCAAGGCAAAATCGCGCCAACGCTTTAACTGGCAGGAGCAGAGACTGGCTTATCTTTTCCTCTTGCCGGCTTTGTTCCTCTTTGCCTTAATTAACTGGTACCCAATACTGAAAACCATTTTATACAGCTTTCAGGAGGTTAATCTTAAGGGTTTTCAAGGTTGGGTTGGATTCTCTAACTATACCCGCATGTTTGGCAATCCAATCTTTTACACTGTTTGGCAGAATACCCTTGGCTATGTATTGCTAAGCATTGCAATGGGATCGATGATTCCAGTCATTCTGGCGCTTATGATTAATGAGATGCGCCGGCTTTCTTCTTTTTTTCAGACGTTGGTTTACCTACCGGCATTGATACCGATAGTGGTTGGACTCATAGTTTGGCGGCAGATATATGCACCTGAGGGAGGCATCTTAAACGGCCTGTTGCATCTCATTGGTATTCCGCCACAGCTTTGGTTGCAGAATCCAGTCTTGGCGAAACCAGCGATTGTTGTCATTATGACCTGGCTTGGGGCCGGGGGTACTGTCCTAATCTACCTGTCCGGACTAAGGGAAATTCCCTTAGAGCTATACGAAGCCGCGGAACTTGACGGCTTTTCAGTCTTTAAGCGTATTTGGTACATTACCCTTCCTCACATTAGTGCCAGGATAAAGATTATGTTGGTGTTGCAGGTTATTTTTGTGGCACAGGTATTCACTGAACCTTTTATTTTGACCGCCGGTGGGCCTGCCAACAGCACGAGGTCGCCGGTTTTGGAGATTTATGACACAGCCTTTAACCAAAATAATTTCGGGTTGGCATCTGCGTGGAGCGTCTCAATGCTGGTGGTTTTATCGGCTTTCTCTGTCCTATACGTCTTGTCTCAGAGAAAACGTCCTAGCGGGGTTTAAGGAATGGTATGGACTCTTTCTCATCAACATTTATCTTTTCGAGTAGCAATTTTTGACGGAGAATTTCATGGGTGTTTCTAATCGTGGTGTTATGTCAAATACGGAGTGGCGCTCTCCGGTTGGGCGACTCATAGGTCTTTTTTATCTCCTAGTGTTGGTGATCGCCAGTATATTCGTTCTTTTTCCATTTCTATTCTCGTTTACTGCCGGGTTTAAGACAAGCATCGAAGTTTTTAAGCCGGGGATTAATTTATTTCCTGAAAAGTGGAACTGGAGGAATTATGTAGAGGCATGGCAGCGTTTCAAAATGATCAGGATGTTCATAAATACCGCTGTTGCTGCGGGTGGTGGTGTCTTGGCGCAAATAGTGGTCTCGTCACTGGCAGCCTATAGCCTTTCCAGACTCAAACCGATAGGCAAGAACATCATTCGGGCCATAATTTTGATAACCATGGCGATCCCTGGGATTGCCTACCTTGTTCCACGTTATATCATTATGACAAACCTTCCGCTTATTCACATTAGTTTGGTGAATAGTTTCTGGGGTCTCTGGATTCCATACGCTTGCAGTTCTTTTATGATTTTGGTGCTAACCAATGCTTTTGAGCAAATCCCCAAGGAATTTTTCGAGATAGCTCAAGTAGACGGTGCTTCCGAGGTGCGTATGTTCTTCATGATCGCACTGCCACTTTCGAGTTCACTCATCCTTGTGCTTGGGCTTCTGGCGTTTATTGGACTGTGGGGAGATTTCCTGTGGCCATATCTGATTCTTCGCAATTCTGAGCTTCAAACCGTCTCTGTACGATTATACACTCTGACGAGGAGTTTCCCGATAAATCTCTATTTAGCTGGTTCATTCATTGCCATGCTTCCTCCAACCATTGCTGCGCTCTTTTTATCGCAGAAAATAAAAGGAGGTCTGACAATTTGATATATAAGTCGCTATGTTTGAATCCGAGAGATATTTGACAGGGAGATAAACGCATGCCGGATCAAATAATCGCTTTGGAAAACGATGAAATCAAACTTGAATTGACGCGGAATGGTCAGATCACCAGTCTTTACAATAAGACGACCGGCACGGAGTTTATCCATACCGATAAACCGACTGGTTGGAAGGTCATCACTTCACTGGGCGAATGGCGGGAGCACCCAATATTTGATTCCATAAATGTTGGTCGCGTGCACTTGATGGGCAATCAGGCGGAAATCCAGTTCGACGGGTTGATTGGGGGAGAGCAGACTCGGCTCGATATCACTCTGACACTTATGTACAGACTAAAAGGTGACGAGATAGAGTTACATGCCAGAATTGACAATCGTTCACCCGAAACAGTTAAAGAAATCTGGTTTCCATTTATCTCTGGGTTCAAAAAGATCGCTCCGCAATTAATGGACCACTTGACATTGCCGATGACTATCGGGGCAATCCTGGACGAGCCGGCCAAGAACCTACCGTATGGCCGGTTTGTAACGCGGGCCGGCGGGAAATTTTTCGCACATGAGTTCTGGTCGCATTACCCGCTGCCCTATCCTGGGGTGGCTTCCATGGCATGGATGGATTTTTTCAACCAGGCCGAGGGATTGTATTTGGGGGTCCATGATGTGCATTGCCCCACCACCAGTCTGTTGGCTCGTGGGCGGGCAGATTTGGGGGATTTTCAGCTAGGCTTCGGCCGGTACCCGTTTGTCTTGCCCGGCGAACGGTGGGAATCTGCCATATACACACTTAAGCTTCACACTGGCGATTGGCACGCTGGGGCACGCTGCTATCGGGAGTTTGCGGCCGCGCGCGGCCGCAACGTCGTTACGCCGGAATGGATCCGGGCGATGCCCGGTATCCAGGGAACCTTTCATATCCACCAGAACAAGCACATCGTGAATTCCTATGAAAGGCTGGTGGACATATTCCGGACCAACCTGCAACGCGGCTTGAATTTGCCCTTGTTTGTGTTTGCCTGGTTCAAGACCGGCCACGATTCAGACTATCCCGAATACGAGGCAGCCCCAGCACTAGGAGGCCAGGAGGCTTTGAAAAAAGCGATTGAGACGATTAAGGCCGAAGGCGGAAAGGTGATTTTATACACCCAAGGGCGATTGATTGATAAAAAAACCCGGTATTATCAAGAAATAGGTTCTCAGATTTGTTTAAAAAATGAAGACGGCGTGGAGTATGTGGACGAGTATTCCTTTAATGAAAGCGGAACCATTTATCCAGGAAAGATCTTTGCCCTGGCTTGCCCCTCCACCGACCAATGGTACGAGACCTTGCGGCAGCAGATTGATATGGTGATGGATCTGGGCGCCTCTGGAATCCTGTTTGACCAGATCGCCGGCGATCCGCCCTTTTTGTGTTTTGATCAGAGCCATCCCCATCGCAAGCCCGACCTGGCTTTCGACGGCAAGGTGCAGCTTCTGAAGCGGTTGCAGGCCTATGCCGCTGCCCGTGACCCAGAGTTTGTGATCATGAGTGAGCTGGCGTGCGATGCCTATCTTTCATACGTAGATTTGAGCCATGGTTACGCCACCCATCCGGAGCCGAGCCCCGCGAGCCTGCGGAATTACCCAGAGCTGTACAAATACACTTTCCCGGAGCACCGCATTACCAGCCGAGGGGCAGGTACCCTCTATGCACTAAACTATGTTTTTGCAGCGGGGTTTATGCTGGAGAGTTTCCATTGGTTACAGCCGCCTGAGCGCGATTATCTTGAAAGCCTGATGAAACTCAGGGTAGAGCTGGGCCGGTTTTTCGCTGAAGGTACATTCATAGATACCGATGGATTTCACCTCCAGCCAGAAGGGCTGGTGGCAAAGGCATTTCTGGCAAATACAGGCGCAGAAAAAGCAATCGTGATTTTCAATCCGCTCAAGCACACCTGCCGGGTAGTGGTGGAGGTTGACAGACAGTCGGAGGCCTGGCAGCTGATAAGTGTACAGACGGAGGAGACGGCGCTTTTGAAAACCTCGCCGGGGCAGCCTTTGGAATTTGATATCCAGCCTGATGAATTAAAGATTTTGATAGTTAGTTGACACTCAAAGTTAGGAGGAATGTTTAACTCAAACGTTGCACTTGCTGGTTGAATGTAGTATTTTAAATAAAAATTAGTTAAATAAACACGGACAATTTTTTGGGGCTGGAGAGAAAAAAACAAAAAAATGAAATTTAATAATATTAAAGCAATTATCTTTGATCTGGATGGAGTGCTTACCAATACTTCCGAATACCATTATAAAGCCTGGAAGAGGCTTGCAGATGAGCTTGATATAACTTTTGATAGAAAAACAAATGAAAAACTGAGAGGAATTCCACGCAAAGAGTCCCTTGAAATAATGCTTGGTGGTCTAACTGTCCCGGAAGAAGAAAAGAAAAGGTTGATGGAAGTTAAAAACAGGTACTATGTTGAATATTTAACACAAATGACTCCCCATGATATTTTACCCGGAGCATTGGAGCTTCTGCAGGAAATCCGCGAGGCAGGTATCAAAATAGGAATAGGCTCATCCAGCAAGAATGCAAAGACAGTAATTAATAAACTAAAGCTGGAAAGTTTTATTGACGCAATCTCCGATGGCAATAGTGTAGATAATCATAAACCGGCCCCAGATTTATTTCTTCATTGTGCTGCAAACCTGGATGCAGCTCCAAAAGAGGCTATAGTAGTTGAAGATGCAGAGTCTGGAGTTGAAGCAGCGCTTAACGGTGGATTTTGGGTTATTGGATTAGGACCTGAGAGCAGGGCAGGAAAAGCTCATATTGTATTTCCAAGCCTTGAAAATGTTCATCTTAGAGATTTTATTAATATTTAGAAATACATTTGAAAGGGAGGAAGTATTAATATGAAACAGAAATCAAAAAGTATCTTAGTAATTTCAATTGCAGCTTTTTCATTGATATTTGGAATGTTTGGCTGTCAGACTGAAGATAAAATAGTCAATGAGACAAAGCCAGTTGAAAAAAAGGCCCCGGAAAAAAAGGGGGAAGAAGTATTAAATTCATTAATTAAAAATGGAAACTTTGTTCAGAATACTGATTACTGGACTTTTGGGGCTAATGTAGGAAATGCCGGTGGTGCAGCAACTGCAACTGTGGAAGATGGCGTCCTAAGGATTGATATTGAGAGTCCTGGAAGCGCAACGTATGCAATACAGTTAATACAAGCGCCAATTGAAATAATATATGGCTTAAGATACAGAGTAAGTTTTGATGCAAAAGCATCTGAAGATAGCGCAATAGAAGTAAAGGTTGGAGGTGTTGAAAACAGGGGCTGGGCAGACTATACAAATGGTGAAAGTGTAGGAGGTACTATTGTTTATCTTACAACACAAATGGAAAATCATAGTATAGAATTCGGTATGGAGGAAATGACCGATCCAAAAGCAAGACTTGAGTTCCAGCTTGGAAACATATCAACTTCATCAATATGGCTTGATAATATCAAAGTGGAAGTAATTGGTAAAAATACAAGAAAATCAGTTGCTCCAACTCTCTGGGTTCCAAATCCAAACAAGATAATAATACCAAAAATTAAAAACAGGGGAGCAAAGCTGCCGTTTATTCAGTATGAAGCAGAGAATGCAGCCACAAACGGAGTGATTCTTGGGCCAAACAGAAAGTTCAAGGAAATTCCGAATGAAGCATCCAACAAAATGGCAGTCAATCTTGATTCAACAGGTGATTATGTTGAGTTTACACTAAAAGAAAAAACTAATTCATTAGTTATAAGGTATTGTATTCCGGATTCAAACGATGGAAAAGGTCTCACATATCCACTCAGTCTATACGTCAACGGAACCTACAAGCAGGACATAATTCTTACATCTGAATATGCATGGGTATATGGCCGCTATCCATGGTCAAATAATCCTGAACTTAAGGACCCAAGACATTTCTTTGACGAAGTAAACATACTATTACCGGAAATACCAGCAGGGTCGAAATTAAAACTACAGCGTGATTCAAAGGGAAAGATAGATTTCTGTATAATTGATTTGATTGATACGGAAGTTGTTGGAGCTCCTTTAACAATACCTGAAAACTTCCTTTCAATAACTGATTTTGGCGCTGTACCGGATGATGGTAAGGATGATAATGATGCTTTCAATGCATGCATGAAATCTGCAATTGAACAGAAAAAAGGTGTATGGATGCCGGCAGGAGTTTTTAATTTTTCTTCCAGCCAAAGGGGTATAGGAAATGTAGTACTTAGAGGTGCTGGAATGTGGCATACCGTGATGAAGGTAGATGGAAATGCATTCTGGGGAAATGGCAACAGTTTTGAAATGCACGACTTTGCGATTTACGGAAATACAAAATTCAGAATTGATACAATTGCTGAAGATGGCTTCAGAGGCGGCGCCGGCCGGGGTTCTTTGATAGAAAATATATGGTTCAATCATCTTAAAGTCGGGGTGTGGAGTGAAAATAATACTGATGGGTTGATTATAAGAAATTGCAGATCCAGAAATCTGATGGCAGATGGGATTAATTTCTGCCTTGGCACAAAAAATTCAATTGTCGAAAACTGCCACTTCAGAGGTACAGGGGATGATGCAATTGCAATGTGGGCTGCAACCTACAATGGAAACCTTTTGCCAAGTGAAAACGATACGGCAAGATTCAATACAATACAGTGTCCATGGCTTGCAAACGGTATTGCTATATACGGAGGAAGAAACCATACTGTTGAAGATAATGTTATTTATGATACAGTTGTAAACGGTGCAGGAATTAATATAAACACCAATTATAATCCTGTCCCCTTCAGTGGTTTTATAACAGTTCAGAAAAATACACTGATACGATGTGGTTCCTATACGGATAAGTATAAGAGTCCAACGAAAGGCGCTATATGTATTTGCACATCAGGTTCTCGCGGTATTGAAGCGGATCTGACAATGAAGAATATAGAGATATATGATGCTTCATATGATGCGATTACTTTTGAGGGAATAAATCGCGTGCTTAATGCAAAATTCGAAAACATTCTGATAAACGGAGCCGGTAAGTGGGGAATTAGAGCTACCGGAAAATCTGTTGGTTCAGCATCATTCACTAATGTAAAGATAGAGAATGCTGTGTTAGGACCTGTAGCAGTGGATTCAAAGACATTTACTATTGAAAAAAAAGAAGGCGATGTAGGCTGGTAAAAAAACTTTTCTTAAGAAATTATTAATAGGTTTAATTAGCGTAAGACTTTTTTTGACATTGCTTTAATGGAGGACTTGTGAAGGCTGTAATAGCAGGATTAGGTTCATTTATTGTTTGCCTTTTTCCATAAATATAAACCTAAGGGAATAGCTCTAAGTGGAATTAAAGTATAAATAAAAATCTTATTATATTGAAGAAAAGGATGATTTGAATATGGCAAAAGTAGCGGATAGATATTTAAAAATTGACCCGTGGAAAATTGTCGAAGAGGGGTTTGAACCTGAGCATGGAAGGGTTTCCGAATCAATTTTTTCTCTCGGGAATGAATATATGGGAGTACGCGGTTATTTTGATGAGGGGTATAGCGGGGATAGACTTGTCGGAAGTTATTTTAATGGTGTGTTTGAAGAGGGCCAGGCCATCCCGTCAGGTAATTATAAGGGAATGGTAACACGTACCTGCTTTATGGTGAATACGGTTGACTGGCTGTATACCAGGATTACTATTGACGGAGAGACTCTGGATATTGCAAAATCCAATGTAAAAGATTTTACACGTTGTTTGGATATGAAGAAAGGTATTCTAACTCGCGAGTTCGTCTGGAATACCTCTTCAGGAAAATCAGTCAAAATATCTTTTGTGCGTTTTCTGAGCATGACAAATCCCAAGTTGGGATGCCAGCGTGTCAGCCTTGAACCTGTCAATTTTTCGGGAAAAGTGAATATCAGAATCGCTTTAGATTTTTCAATAATTCATGAGTCCTGTGGAAAGAATTTATGGTCATGCCCTAAGAAAGGGAAGGAAGGCAATATTATAGGCATTCTTGGAAAAACCTCAAAAAGCGGACACATGTTATTTTCAGCCTGTCGGATTCATACTTCTTCACCAAAAGAGATGCAGTTGGTGGAGGATGAGAAGTTCATCGGTATTGATTTTATTATGGATTTAAAACAAGGTATGAATTCAAGTTTTGAAAAGATGGTGGTGAACTATGCCGAAAAAAATCCTGACGTAAGCGTTAATGAGGTATGGTCGAAAGGGATGAAAATAGCTGGAGATTATAGCTCTATATCTTACGATATCGCATACGAAAAGCAGGTTGAATACTGGGCAGATACATGGGAGAATTCCGACATAGTAATAGAGGGAGACCCTGAAAACCAGCAGGGTATCAGGTATTGCATTTTTCAGTTGCACCAGACCTACCATGGGGAGGATCCAAGCTTGAATATCGGGGCAAAAGGGCTCACAGGAGAAGCATACAACGGAAATGCTTTTTGGGACACCGAGACCTATTGCCTGCCGTTTTATATCTTTAACAATCCCAGAGCTGCACGCAATTTACTTGAATACAGGTATAAGACGCTTCCAAAGGCAATGGAGCGCGCAAAAGAATTAGATTGTGAAGGCGCGTTTTATCCGATAGCAACTCTCGACGGCAGCGAAACATGTGCTTTGTGGCAGCATGCAAGCCTTCAGCTTCAAGCGAGTACAGCGGTTGCCTATGGGATATGGCACTATGGAAAACTTTTGAAGGATAAAGAATTTCTATATAGTAAAGGGATAGAAATATTGATACAGATAAGTCGCATGCTTGCCAGCCGTGGACAATGGGGGCAAAGAACCGGTAAGTTCGGGTTTTTTGCTGTGATGGGACCAGATGAGTTTCAAATGATGGTTAACAATAATTGTTATACAAATATAATGGGAAAGAAGACTTTCGAATATACTCTGAAAGTTATAAATGAGATGAAAATAAATGCGCCCGGGCAGTTATCCGGTATAAGTGAAAAGCTGGGGCTGAAATCCGGGGAGTTGGAACGCTGGAGGCAAATGGCCGAAAATATGTTTATCCCGTTTGACAATGCCACAGGGATATATGAACAGCATGACGGTTTTTTTAACCTGCCTCATATTGACATACACTCTATTCCTGTTACGGATTTTCCTCTCTATCACAGCTGGTCTTATGACAGGATTTATAGAAATGACATGATTAAACAGCCTGATGTTTTGATGTTTATGTTCTTATACAACCAGGAATTTTCTCCGGAAACTAAAAAAATCAACTATATGTATTATGAGCCAAGATGTATACATGAGTCATCCCTTTCACCATCAATCCATTCCATCCTCGCTACAGAACTCGGGGGAAAAAGAGAGGCTTATGAATTCTTTAAATTTTCAACCCGGCTGGACCTTGATAATTACAATCGAAATACAGCCGAAGGACTTCACCTTACTTCAATAGCCGCAGCGTGGATGAATATAGTATATGGTTTTGGCGGTATGAGGTCTGATGGTGAAATTCTTGCCTTTAATCCTTCGCTACCGGACCAATGGAATGAATTTAGTTTTAAACTGGTTTATCATGATTCGGTTTTGAATGTGAAAATAGATAATGAATCTGCCGAATTCAAAATATTGAAGGGAAATAACCAGACTGTCAGGATTTATGGGAAGGGATATAAAATCGATGAAAAAGGAATTGCAATAAGAATTCCTGAGGCATAAAATAGGAAGATTTAACATACCGAATGTCAGAAAGTTACTTATTATGCAGTGGGTTTTAGAAAATCAGGAATATGATAGGGAGCAAATAGAAATAAGTGGTAATAATTATTTGCTCGCAAATGGTTATATGGGTTATCGAGGTACACTTGAAGAATATACAAAAGAACAGCATACTGCCTGTATATTATCGGGGATATATGATCAGCTGAATGGTAAATGGCGCGAACCTATAAATGCCCCCAATGGTTTTTATGTAAAGACGTATTGTGATGGACAGCCTGTTACCGTTCTGGACAGTGAAATAAAGGAACATAAACAATCACTGGATATTAAAAATGCAGTTCACAAAAGGGAAACTGTTTTTGAAGTTGCTGATAATGAAATTACTATAAATTCAGAGAGATTTCTTTCACTGGATGAACTGCATCTAATGTGTATGAAGTATACTATAAAACCATCAAGAAACTGTAAGATTACAATTGAGACGGGGATTGATGGTAATGTCTGGGATATTAATGGACCACATTTGAAGAACCTATCATCAGAATTTAAAGATGATTATTTAATTATGAAAGCTGTTACCAATGAGCTGAAGCATACAATTGCTACCGTTGAAGGGATCAACATAGACTATGGAAACCAGAAAATAAACAAAAAAAACAAATCAATAACACGACTAATTGAATTTGAGGCTGAAGCAGGAGAAAAATATACTTTTTCAAAATATGTCTCTATCTTTACAAGTAATGATAATGTAGCTGATTCGGTCAAGGCCTGTATTAACTCTTTGAATAATTGTTTTAAACAAGACTATGCAGATATATATGACAGACATAGAGACCTCTGGCAGAAGAGGTGGGAAAACGCAGATGTTGTAATAGAGGGGGATCAGGAAGCCCAGTTTGCCTTAAGATATAGCATATATCACCTTTTGTCGGCGGCTCCTGTTCATTCAGATAAGGTTTCAATACCGGCAAGGGGTCTCTCTTCCCAGGTATATAAAGGTGCTGTCTTCTGGGATACGGAATTATTTATATTACCATTCTTTATATATAATTTCCCGGAGGTTGCCAGAAATCTGGTAAAGTATAGAATTAATTCCCTGCAGGCCGCCAAGGAAAAGGCTAAGGAGTATGGGTACAGGGGGGCTTTTTATGCCTGGGAAAGTCAGGATAATGGGAAAGAAGCCTGTACACATTTTAATGTAGTAGATGTTTTTACTGGTAGGCCGCTCAGGACATTTTTTAGAGATAAACAGATACATATCAGTGCTGATGTGGTTTATGGTATCTGGGAGTACTATAAGATGACAGGAGATGAAAAGATATTACTTGAGGGAGGGGCTGAAGTTATACTGGAGTGTGCCCGCTTTTATTATTCATACGCCTATTTTAAAAAAGACAAAAACCATTATGAAATCCTTGATGTAACGGGCCCGGATGAATACCATGAGAGGGTAAATAATAATCCATATACCAACCGAATGGTAAAGTATACAATTGATGTAGCACTTAAGACCATGGATTTATTAAGAAATAAATATGAAAAGGAGTATAAAAATATAGTAAGCCGGATTGATTATCATGACGATATTGAAAAAATAAAAGATTTACAGCAAAACATATATATACCCCGCCCATTACAGGAGAATGGTATTATAGAACAGTTTGATACCTACCTTACACTGGAAGATATAAGTTTGAAGGAATTAAAAGCAAGGATTATCAAACCCAATGAGTATCTTGGCGGACCTAATGGGTTGGCAACAACTACACAGATAATTAAACAGGCTGATACTGTCCTACTGTTAAATCAATTTAAAGAAGAGTATTCATATGAGGTAAAAAAGGCTAACTGGGAGTATTATGAACCGAGAACGGAGCATGGTTCCAGTTTGAGCTCCTGTATGCATGCAATGCTGGCCGCCCATCTGGGGAGAATAACCTCGGCATATAAATATTTTATGAAAATGGCTACAATTGACCTTACCGGTGACTATAAACAGTATGTGGGGACTCTATATATAGGGGGGACACACCTGGCTGCAAATGGAGGAACATGGCTGGCAGCTTTATTTGGTTTTGCGGGGCTTGAACTCAGTAATGATACCCCATTAGTTAGACCGAAATTACCGAAAAAATGGAAGAGGATGAAGTTTAACATCCAGGTTAAGGGTAAAAAGTTCACTATAGAAATAACCAAAAATAAGGTAGAGGTAAAAACTGCCAATAACACCCAGATTCAATGTAAAACTGGGGGTATAGAAAATTAAATAAAGATTTTAGAGTCGCCATATTTGATATGGTACTGACCTTACCCCCATTTATTGTACCAATATGAATTGGAGTATCCGGCATATACGCAAAGCAAGCCATTCTGAATTTCTCACCTATAAAATTTTCAGGTAACTTAAGTTGAACCGCTCCGCTTACAACCTTTTATTTCAAGACAGCGTCTATTTGAGCCAATTCTTCCGATGTGAACGGGAGATTTTTAAGAACCGCGACATTTTCCTCGATTTGCTCTACCCTGCTTGCTCCAGTCACCAAAGCTGTTTTGCCGTCAAGCTTGAATTTGTCGAGAATCATATTACTTTTCCCTGTTCACATAATATCTGATAGTTTAACATGGTCCATATCATCGAATCTCTGGTTTTCGCCGCCCATTGCCCAGATAAAACTGTAAGCGCCGGTACCGCAGCCGCTGTGAATAGACCAGTTCGGCGAAAGAACAACCTGAGCGTTTCGAACGACAAGATGGCGAGTCTGATTTGCCGGACCCATATAGTGAAAAACCAAACCGTCCTTTTCTATATCGAAATACAGATAAATCTCGGATCGTCTACCGTGAGTATGCGGTGGCATCGTGTTCCAGACGCTTCCAACGTCAAGAGTCGTAAACCCCATAACTAATTGACAGCTTTTTATGCCGTCAGGGTGGATATACTTATATATTGTTCGTTTGTTTGCTCCTGCCGAATCGCCGAGCGAAACTTTTGTCGCTTTATTAATTCCCGCCTTTACTGTCGGATAGACGCTGTGTGCGGGGAAACTTACAATATAAAACATCGCAGGCTGTTTGGCATCGTCGCTGCCGAACACAACTTCTCTGCTTCCCTTTCCTATATAAAGGACTTCTTTGTTATCGAGCTTAAACTCCTGACCGTCAATTTTGACACAGCCTTTTTGGCCAATATTAAAAATTCCTGTCTCTCTTCTCTGATTAAAAAAATCCGAAGCGATTGCTGCCGGACAGCCCAATTCCAGTTCCGATTTTGTCGGAACAGCAGAACCAATCACAGACCTGTCAACGTCCCAGTAAGCCAAACCGATACTGCCGGGTTTAAAGAGCTGATCCAAAAGAAAATTTTCTCTCAATTCGGCAGTATTCGCCCGCTCAAAAGCCTTTGGGCAAAGTGAATAAATAATCGGACAATCCATAATTCCTCACATAAAAAACCGGGTTATTACCAGTTATCAAAATCTGAGGCACTAAACAAATAGTGGACACTCAATGGTTAAATTTATACTACCGGAGGTTATAAAATATCTCAACATAATTGAAAACATCTTTTTTCGCTTTCTCAAATTTCAAATACTTTTTACTTTTCAATTTTGAGTATTATTGGATGGGCAAGGTTTTTGGCAAAGGTATTAAGATATTTTACCCAATCATCTTGTTTAGCAAAATCACCACTTTTGTCCCAGCAGGCACCGGTATAATATACCAGTTTTTTGTCTGCTGGCAGATTTACAATCGCGCCGTAATGACCATCAAAGGACCGAAACTCTTTCTTGACCTTCTGGTTTATCACAATTCCACAGCCAATAGTCCCTTTGCCTTCGCTGGTTGGTTCCCAATATCCAATCCAGCTATCTCCAGTTGAACATGCACCCTTTTCTTTAACATCACGAAGAACAATACCAATAGCCACCTGTAATTGCTGGTTACCATCAACTTTGAATTGGCTTTCTACACGATTCAGATTCGAGCCAAGATCGAGAGATATACGTTTGACTTCACTAACTTTAACACCGGCAACATCCCAGGGATTGAATGTCAATTCGAATATTGTCCTGATGGGACC